>CDYU01004409.1_pt1 | contig 34142 bp, 32 predicted proteins | sample 480701 | NCBI WGS metagenome assembly CDYU01 (sample SAMEA3182105, study PRJEB8094) | gut metagenome | biome: human; feature: gut; material: Stool; isolation source: human stools | place: Canada | collected 2013-02-26 | reverse complement strand
ACCCTCTGCGGTGCGGTCTGCTTCGTTGCCGTCTGTTTTTTCTGCAAAATCAAGCATGGCCGTTTGGTATTCCCCAAGGGAGTATGCCAGATGCCCGAAAACTGCGGTATAGCGTTGGAGCATCATCGCATCGGTAAAGTTCTGGATTTCTTCAAATTGCAAAGAATTGGTTGCGGCTTTTATGGCAAACTCCACATATTTCAGCGCATTGTCCACAGTAAAGACTTTTTCAATCCGTTCTCTGTGCTTTGAGATATTCATATAGGAGAACGGCGGTGTTTGACTGAGAATATCAAGCATCGTCAGAGCAGCTTCCTTTGCAATAGGACAGAGTGCAGAAGCATCCTGTCCGGCGTTTAATATTCCAAGCAGCAGATTGATTTTCTCGCATTGCTCGTTTATTTTTGCAATGGTATTCAAAGGAACATTCAGTGCATCACAGGCAAGCGTACCGACAGGAAATGTTTTGCTCTCATATATGACCGTATCCTGCCAGAAATCCAATGTCATCAATTCTTGATTCATGCTTGCCCTCCTGTCCTGTTTTTTCATTTTTCTAATTATATCATGTAAATGTAAAGAAATCTACGTCCTCAGATAAGTTGTCCTGTTTTTTGAAACAGGATTGTCCTGTCATTAGCCTGTTTTTTGAAAAATCCGTCATAACCATAATAGAAGGAGCGAAGCACCTGCCAATCACGGCGGGTGCTTCGTGCTTTCCAGAATATTATGAACGGAGGGTTTTCTATGACAATCTATGAAACCATCAAGGCGGCAATCAGCGTCAAGCAAGCCGCCGAACACTACGGGCTGAAAGTGAGCCACAACGGCATGGCTTGCTGCCCGTTCCACAACGACAGGCATCCGAGCTTGAAGCTGAATGAGGACTATTTTTTCTGCTTCGGCTGCGGAGCCAAGGGGGACGTAATCGACCTTGTGGCAAGGCTGTTCGATCTGAGCAGTTATGAAGCAGCGCAAAAGCTGGCTGCGGACTTTGGACTTGACCCAAAACCGCCCACTGCCGCAGCTATGGTCAAGCCGAAGCGTCCCTATATCCGTCAGTTACGGGAGGATGAAATGCTGTGTTTCCGGGTGCTGACGGATTATCTGCATCTGCTGGAAGATTGGAAAGTACGATACGCACCCAAGACACCGGACGATGCTCTGGATGACCGTTTTGTGGAAGCCTGCCAGATGCTCGATTATATCGAATATCTGGCAGACATTTTGACAGTGGGCGATCTGGAAGAACGGGTTGCCGTAGTGGACGAGCTGATGAAGGAGGGCAAGATTACTTTTCTTAAAGACTATGTGACACGGAAACGGAAGGAGGGATTGCCACATGGAAAAAAAAGGTAAAATGCCAGATATGAATCTGCCGATCTGGTTTGACGGGCAGAACATCAACGAAGCTCTGTTCTGTGAAGAGTTTCTGCATGAGCGCAGAATCATCTTCGCAAACGGAGCTTTTTTCACGCCCGATGGTCGGGTGACAGACGATCTTCCTCTGCGTGGGGAGATTTACGACAAGCTGAAATTCTGTGCCGTAAACAATATCCCCCGGAAGATCACCAACATTCTGGAAGTGCTGAAACTGGAAGCACAAGTGCCTGACTTTCCACCGGAACAGGATAGAATTCATTTGTCCAACGGTACGCTACTTTTGGACGGCACATTTACTAAGGGCAGACCTGCTATTGTGCGGAGCCGTCTGCCTGTTGCCTACAATCCCAACGCGCCCGCACCTGAAATCTGGCAGAACTTTCTGGATGGGCTGCTCCATGCGGAGGACATCCCCACCTTGCAGGAGTTTATCGGCTATTGCCTGATCCCCTCCAACAAGGGACAGCGCATGATGGTGATTAAAGGCAATGGCGGCGAGGGCAAATCTCAAATCGGTGCGGTGCTATCCTCTATATTCGGCACAAATATGAAAGACGGCAGTATCGGCAAAATTTCTGAAAACCGCTTTGCCCGTGCCGATCTGGAACACATTCTGCTGTGCGTGGATGATGATATGCGAATGGAAGCCCTGCGCCAGACCAACTATGTAAAATCCATCGTGACAGCACAAGGCAAGATGGATTTGGAACGTAAAGGCAAGCAGAGTTATCAGGGCTGGATGTTTGCCCGTCTTCTTGCGTTCAGTAATGGCGATCTGCAAGCTCTGTATGACCGAAGTGACGGATTTTACCGCAGACAGCTTGTGCTGACTACCAAGGAAAGGCCTGTGAACAGAGCCGACGATCCTGACCTTGCAGAGAAGATGAAGGCTGAAGCCGAGGGCATCTTTCTGTGGGCATTGGAAGGATTGCGGCGGCTTGTTGCCAGCAACTTCAAATTCACAGAGAGTGACCGTATCCGGGAAAACCGGGAAGCGGTCAAGCGTGACAACAACAATATCTTCGATTTCATGGAATCGGAGGGATACATCCGGCGCAAAGCGGATGCGTCCATCAGTTCCAAGGATTTCTATGAAATATACCGGATGTGGTGTGAGGAAAACTCCCTTGCACCGCTGAAAGCCCGTAGCTTCAGCGATGCCATGATTGCCAATGCCGGGAGATTCAATCTGGAGCATTGCAACAACATCACCAACTCTGCCGGACGGCGGGTGTGGGGATTCATGGGCGTGGAAGCCATTGCACGACCTCATATAAATGGGTTTTACGGAGATTCGCCGTGTACGTACGTACCGGAGGGCTGGCGGGAATGATTTTTCTAGTCGTGCTCTGTACGTATGTACGCAGCATTTACCCCCCCCGTTCTCTCTTGTTATAGGAAACAGCGGTTTTCAGAGCCGACCTGTTTTCGGACATCGAAAATCAATGGTAATGAAAACAGCGAAGTTTTTGACCGCAGGACGAAACCATTTCGCCAAATCGTGCTTCTCTAAACCGTGTACTCTGTTCACGGAACAATGGGTGTTTTCACTGTTCCAGACTAAACCTCACGGAACAATAAAATGGGATATATGCCTATATGGACAGAGTATCGCACCCGCAAAAATAAAACGATTTTGGAGTTGCCGGATTTTTCACTGTTCGGTGCATCCGCTCCGCTTCGGAGAGTAGCTATCGTACCAAACTACAAATCAAAATTATGGAGGAATTTTCAATATGAATGTACGCAATGAAATAAAGGCACAGATCATCCGTGCCGGAATGACCATGCAGGAAGTAGTTGACTTGCTCTCGGACGAATACGGATGGAGCGACAGCGTTTCCAATTTGTCCGCAAAATTACAGCGGGAAAGCATCCGATATAAGGAAGTATTGGAGCTTGCCGCTGTGCTTGGCTACGACATCGTATGGCAGAAAAGACGGGAGAAGTGATGCCTCGGCAACAGCCCCTCGCATCTCCCGTCTCCATAGGCGCACCGCAGTGCCGCCTATGGATGGCAGTGAAAGATACGGTTTTCGCTGCCACCGGATGCAAGAAGATGTTCGGCAGAACGGCTTCATGCAGACGGGCTGACCATGGGAAAAGGCGCAGACATTTTCGCTTTGGTCAGCAGAGGTCGCCGCAGTGACCGCATCCCCTCTCGGGAGAGCCCACGGCACTTTGCAGCCAGTATGGATGAAAGTGTCATAGTGGGTTATTACACTTTGAAAAAGTGCCGTTCTCCATCCCTCCGCTGTCTGCAAATTTCAAAGAAAGGAAAAATCCAATGGCAAGAAATGATGGAATCCACCGCACCGTAGCCCGGAATCAGGACTTGGAAACACCGGCTGATGTGGCAAAGGTACAGGAACACAATGAGCGTGAAAAGGACAGCTACAGCAATCAGGACATCGTACCGGAACGCACTTCTCTGAACATTCATTTCAAAGCACCCGCGGACGATTATGTAAAAATGTTTGAGCAGATGGAACAGGACGGTGTAATCTCCACAAGAGGTCTGAAACCGGATGCCGTCAAATACGGTGAGTTGATCTTTGATGTGAACTCTGCTTACTTCTACAATCACGGCGGCTATGAATTTGCAAAACAGTTTTATGCCGATGCCTATAAAGCCGCCGTGGAGATCGTAGGCGGTGAGCAGTATATCCTATCCGCTGTGATGCACGCCGACGAGCGCAACCGGGCAATGTCCGAAGCTCTGGGCGAAGATGTGTACCACTACCACCTTCATGTGGTTTATATCCCGGTGGTAGAGAAGCAAATTCTGTGGTCGAAGCGATGTAAGGATGAATCCCTCCGGGGAACGGTAAAGGAAACGATCACGCAGGTCAGCCGCAGTAAAAAATGGGAGTCCAAGCCGGTGCTTGACAAGGATGGTAATCCAATGTTGAACGCAAAAGGAAAAAAGATTTTGAAGTCATCCTACAGTGTGTTGCAGGATGACTTTTTTCATTTTATGCGAAATGCCGGATATACCGATGTGGAGCGTGGAGAGCGTGGCAGCACCGAGGAACATCTGACAGTGACACAGTTCAAGGTTCAGGCTGAACAGCAGCGTTTGGAAGCTATGACCGGACAGGTGGCACAGGCGGAGCGGGGGTTGGAGAATGCCAAAGCTGCCACGGAGAAACAGAAAAAGAAACTGGAAGCTCTGCAAAAGGAAACCAAAACAGCAAAGACCGTTGCTCTGACGGTGCAGGAGATTGAAACGATGGGAAAGAAAGCCACATTCGGAAATAATATCACGCTGACACCGGATGAATGCGACACGCTCAAACGCTATGCGGTCAACGGCATTATCGCCAATGCTGACAACAAGCGCTTGAAGGAGAAACTGGCTTCCGCTGAAAAGACGGTTTCCATCTGGAAACAGCGGTATGAAGCAGTAAACGAAAAATATATGGAACTGAAACAGAAAGCCCAGCCTTTTCTGGATGCACTGGAAATTGCATCCGAAAGGGTTCGGGCTTTTATCAATTCTATCCTCATCAGAGGAAAGGAAACGCAGGAACACAAACACCCTGCCCGGAAGCGTGGACAGGATATGGAACTTTGATGGAGGAATCGCCTATTGAAGAAATATTATGAGGAAGCGAAATATAATGCGGCATTTGACCGCTGTGTGGATGTTATGAGCCAGATGCTCCAGAAGTACGGGCATCAGGTTTTGGATAAATTAGAGCAGGATACTCCGCAAACGGTGGAGTGTTCCAAGGATGATAAGCAAGCGCAGCCTTTGACGGATAAGGCTGCGTAAAAATTTACAATTTACACGTTGCGTACTTGTTGCCGCTATGCTATAATATGTACGCAACGTGTATTTTTTGCTTTTTTGGAGAAAAGACGAATGGATTGTAAAAACAGAATTATTAAGTTGCGTGAAAGCACAGGACTGAACCGGAAAGATTTTTGCAAGCTCGTCCATATTCCTTACCGGACTATGACCGAGTGGGAATTGGACAACCGCCATGCACCGGATTATGTGCTTAGACTTTTGGAGTATTATATCCGCAACGAGGGATTGATGGTAAAAGAAATGAGCGAAGGAGGTGGCGATTCTGAAAAAGAAGCAACTTAAATGTTATCTATATACGAGAGTGTCCACCTCCATGCAGGTAGACGGATACAGCTTGGATGCCCAGCGGGACAAGTTGCGGAAGTATGCGGCATACGAGGATATGGTCGTTGCCGGGGAGTATTCTGACGAAGGATTTTCCGGCAAGAACATCCAAGGGAGGCAGGAGTTTCAACGGATGCTGAACGACATCCAAGACTGCAAAGACGGCGTTTCCTATGTGCTTGTCTTTAAGCTCTCCAGATTTGGCAGAAATGCAGCCGATGTTCTGAACTCTTTGCAGCTCATGCAGGATTTTGGTGTCAACCTGATCTGCGTGGAGGATGGCATTGACAGCTCCAAGGATGCAGGAAAGCTGATGATCTCTGTGCTGTCTGCGGTGGCAGAGATTGAGCGAGAAAATATCCGCACACAGACAATGGCAGGACGGGAGCAAAAGGCTCGTGAGGGCAAATGGAACGGCGGTTTCGCTCCTTATGGATACAAATTGGAAAGCGGAAACCTTGTCATTGCGGAGGATGAAGTGGAAGTAATCCGTGTTATTTATGACCGCTACATCCATACCAATGAGGGCGTTGCCGGAGTTGCTAAATATCTCAACCGCAACGGGTTTGTGAAGAAGCTGCGGCAAAATAACACCATCCCCGGATTTTCAAGGAACTTCGTGCAGGACGTACTGGATAATCCCGTTTATATGGGTAAAATTGCTTATGGCAGACGGAGAACCGAAAAGAGGCAAGGTACAAGAAACGAGATGCACGTGGTTGAGCAGTCGGAGTTCCCTGTTTACGATGGTCAGCATGAAGCCATCATTTCCGAAGAAGATTGGTATCTGGCACAGGAAAAGCGCAAGATCAATTCCTTTAAGCGGGAAAAGGTCAACAATCCAGACCACGCACACATCCTATCCGGCATTTTGAAATGCCCGTGTTGCGGAAAGAGTATGTACGGCAATATTGCCAAGGCTCATAGCAAGGACAAGAAAACACGGTATTATTACTACTGCAAAAATACGGTTACGCCGACGGGACATGAGTGCAGCTTCCGGCTGAATATCGAGCAGACGGAAATCAACAAATTTGTGGCGAAGGTCATCTCCGCTATGGTCAGCAATCCCCGATTTATAGAAGCAATTCAAGCGAAAATTGGAACGGCGGTTGATACAGAGGATATGGAAAAGCAGATCGCCGTTCTGCAAGGACAGCTAAAGCAAGCCTTTGGAACGAAAAGCCGCTTGGAGCGTCAGATGGATACTTTGGACATCAACGATGCCCACTATGACAGAAAAATTTTGGATTTGCAGCGCCGATATGATGAACAGTATGATACGATAGAAGAAATCGAAGTTCAGATTGGCGAATTGCAAAGTCAGATACGCAGCATCCAGCAGGAGAAAATCTCCGGCGATAACATTTATCGGCTCTTACTGGCATTTGATGAAGTCTACCATTCCGCAACAGAAGCAGAACAGAAAGAGTTTATGAAAGCCTTTATTGAGCGAATTGAGATGTTCCCGGAAAAGAGAAAAGACGGAAGCTGGATAAAGAAGATTGTATTCAACTTCCCTGTGCCTGTTGATGGCGAGGAAGTGAAAGAACTTCCCTTGGAAACTGAAACAACAGTCGAGACGGTAGTCCTCTTGTCACGGGAAACAAATCCACGGACGGTCGAGGTCGGAATGGAAGCGGAGACCGGTGAGGGCAAGCGCGTCAATTACACCGGAAAAGCATAAGAGAACAAAAGAAAAACCGCCGTCGGACTCACATGGGGTCCGGCAGCGGTTTTCTATTCGCTTCGTGTGATGTCATGCACCCATTTGCCGCTGTGGATGCGCCAAAGTCCGACTGGGGTCTTTGCCAGGTGCTCGATGGCGATGCACAGGCAGAACACCTCGTTCGGCACCTTAAGGACAAGACCGAGCAGGCACATCAGCGGCAGCTCCATGCACCAGAGGGGAAAGTTGTCGATGAGCAGCGAGGCGCGTACGTCGCCGCCGCCGCGCAGCACACCCACGACCATCGTGGACGAAAAGCCGTGGAGGGGCATCACACCCGCGTAGCAGTACACCATGACCGCGCACATCGCCGCCGCGCCCGCCGAGAGGGAGAAAAGCGGCAGCACATACGGCCGGAGCAGCGTAAAAAAGGCCAGAAGCTCCACGCCGCCGAGGGCGAGCGCGAAGAGAAATGCCGTGAGGCACACGGCCTTGCCGATGCGCACGACGCTCTCGTGGCTGCTGCCGATGCCGATCTCCTTGCCGACGATGACGGCGGCTGCGTTGGCGATGCCGTAGATGCCGGCGGTGGAGAGCTTGTCAATGCTGCCCGCCACGGTGTAGGCGGCGATGAGGTCGCCGCTCGCGGCCATGTGGCCCATGATGACGGTGATGAGCGAGTAGCCCACGCCCCAGAGCGTTTCGTTCGCCAGCACCGGCGCACTGTAATGCACGAAGCGGCGCAGCATCTCGCGGCCCGGGCGGAGAAGGGCGCTCCATTGGAGCGGCACGGTGCGGCAGCGCAGGGCGTAGCCGAAGGCGAGCGCAAATTCCACCACGCGCGAGAGCAGCGTGGCGGCCGCCGCGCCTGTGACGCCGAGCGCGGGGAAGCCGAGCTTGCCGAAGATGAGCACATAATTGCCCACGGTATTGCAGAGCATGGACGCGCCGAATACCAGCATACCGAAGCGCGGATTTTCGATGCTGCGCTGCATCCCGATGTAGATGGACGAGAGGGAATTGAGGATATACGAGAAGCCGACGATGCGGATATACGGCGTGCCGATCGCGACGAGACGGAGATTGTCCGTCACCAGCAGCAGAACATCCGCCGGGAAGAACGCCATGATGAGCGCGAAGAGCGTCGAGACGCTGCCGGCAATGCACAAGCCAATGCCGATGACGCGGTTGATGCTCTCGCGGTCGCCGCGGCCCCAGTATTGGCTGATGAGCACGCTCGACCCGCTCTGTAGTCCGAAGACGATGAGCTGGATGATGAAGATGGGCACATTCGCTACCGTGACGGCGGACATCTGCTCGCTGCCGAGCAGACCGACCATGAAGGTATCGAGGAAGCCGAGCGAGGTGGTGATGAGATTCTGCACGATGATGGGCAGGGCGAGCAGAAAAAGCCGTCGGTAAAAGCCCCTGGGCTGACGAAGATAGGAGAACATGAGCGACCTCGAATGGAAGAATTACAGCATGGGAAAGCGTGTTTCCTTATGCTTGCGGAGCGCGGATACAAACGCGTCGATCTCCTCGCGCGTCGTCTCGGGCGCGAAGCTCACGCGCAGAACGCCCGCGGCCGTCTTTTTGTCGAGCTTCATCGCGGCGTAGACGTGGCTGAGCTTGCCGCGGTGGCAGGCCGAGCCGGCGGAGATGCAGATGCCCTGCGCGCCGAGCTCGGTGACAACGTTCGCGCTCGGATAGCCGACGAGCGAGACGGAGAGGATATGCGGGGCGTCGCCGTTCCCGATGCGCACCACGCCATCGATGGTGAGTAGCTGCTCGAGCGCGTACTGCTTGAGCTGCGCCATGTGGGCGAGCTTTTCCTCATAGCCCGCCAGCCGCAGCTCCACCGCCTTGGCGAAGCCCGCGACCTGCGCCGTGGCCTCGGTGCCCGAGCGCAGGCCGCGCTCCTGTCCGCCGCCCGCGAGCAGCGGACGCACCGCGCGGCAGCGCGGGCCGATGTAAAGCGCGCCGACGCCCTTGGGGGCGTTGAGCTTGTGTCCGCTGACGGAAATGAGGTCCGCGCCCAGCGTATCCGCGCGGAACGGGAGCTTCAAAAACGCCTGCACCGCGTCGGTGTGCAGCAGCGCCCTGGAGCCGCGCTCGCGCAGGAGCCGCGCGATCTCCACGACGGGAAAGACGCAGCCGGTCTCGTTGTTCACGAGCATCACGGAGACGAGCGCCGTATCCTCGCGCAGCGCGTCCGCGACCTGCTGCGCGGTGATATTCCCCTGACGGTCGGGCGCGAGATAGGTGACGGCATAGCCCTCCTGCTCCAGCTGACGGCAAGGCTCGAGCACGGCGCTGTGCTCCACGGCGGTGGTGATGATGTGCTTTCCGACGCGGCGGTTCTGGTGGGCGGCAAGGCGGATGGCCCAGTTGTCGCTCTCCGTGCCGCAGGAGGTAAAATACAGCTCGTCCGGTTTGCAGCCGAGCGCGGCGGCGATGACCGCACGGTCCGCCTCCAGACGCTTTTTCGCGGCGGCGCCGTAAGGGTACTGCGAGCTGGGGTTGCCGCTGCCGTTTAGTAAAACATCGTACATCGTATCCGCCACCTCGCGCGCGACGGGCGTGGTGGCGGCATGGTCGAGATAGATCATAGCAAAGCATTCCTTTCTTTGCACTTGCAATCAAGCGAAAACATGGTATGATTATATGCGGAAAATCCACGAAAAGCAAGGAGAAAGCATGAAGATCGGTATTTACACCCTGGGCTGCAAGGTGAATCAATACGAGACGCAGGCGATGGAGCAGGAGCTGACCGCCCGCGGGCACGAGCTGGTGGATTTTGAGTCTCCCGCCGATGCCTACATCATCAACACCTGCTCGGTCACGGCGGTGAGCGACAAGAAGTCGCGCCAGATGATCCGCCGCGCGAAGAAGAACAGTCCCGACGCGGTGGTCGCCGCCTGCGGCTGCTACGTCCAGACGCACGAGAAGGAGGCGAAGAGCCTCGGCATCGACCTTTTGATGGGCACGAACGACCGCGCGCGATTCCTTGACCGGCTGGAGGAGGCCGTGAAAACGCGCGAGACGGTCGCGGACATCGACGACGCGCTGCGCCGCCGCACGTTCGAGGTGCTGCCGGCGGGCGGCATGGCGAACCGCACCCGCGCGATGCTCAAGGTCGAGGACGGCTGCGTGAACTTCTGCACCTACTGCATCATTCCCTACGCGCGCGGCCCCGTGCGCTCGCTGCCGATGGACAAGGCGGCGGAGCAGGTGCGCGCCCTGCGCGCGCAGGGCTACCGTGAGATCGTGGTCACCGGCATTGAAATTTCCTCCTACGGCCATGACCTCAAGGACGGCACGACGCTCATCGATCTTCTGGAGCTTATCGCCCGCGAGGGCGGGGAGATGCGCATCCGGCTCGGCTCGCTCGAGCCGCGCACGGTGACGCGGGAATTTTGCGAGCGGGCGATAAAGCTCCCGACCCTCTGCCCGCACTTCCATCTCTCGATGCAGTCCGGCTGCGATGCGACGCTCAGGCGCATGAACCGCCGGTACGACACCGCGCGGTATTATGAGTCTGTGGAGCTGCTGCGCGAATATTTCGACGACCCCGCCATCACCACCGACCTCATCACCGGCTTTCCGGAGGAGACGGAGGAGGAATTCGGCGAGACGCTCGCCTTCATTGAAAAGTGCGGCTTCGCCGCCATGCACATCTTCCCCTATTCCATCCGCCCCGGCACGAAGGCCGCGGCGATGGCGCAGGTGGACATGAGCGTGCGCGAGGAGCGCGCGGCGCGTGCCGCCGCCGTCGCGGAGCGGATGCACCAAGGCTATCTCGCCCGCTGCGTGGGAAAGACATTCCCCGTGCTCTTTGAGCAGGACAGGGGCGAGGGCAGCGTCGGCCACGCGCCGAACTATATGCCCGTCACGGTGGGGATGAAAGGGTTACATAACACCGTGCAAAACGTGCGCATCACCGCCGTCGACGGCGACGGCCTGCGCGGGGAACCGGAGGAGACATGAAAAGCCACTTTTTTGCCTACATCGCGCGGATGCGCTACATCACGCGCTGGGCGCTCATGCGCAACACCTTTTCCGAAAACGTGCAGGAGCACAGCCACATGGTCGCGGTGCTCGCGCACGCGCTCGCGGTGATCCGAAACCGCGTGTACGGCGGGCAGATCGACGCGGGACAGGTTGCCGCGGCCGCGCTCTACCATGACGCGAGCGAGATCATCACCGGCGATATGCCGACGCCCATCAAGTATTACGCGCCCGAGATCCGCGACGCCTACAAGAAGGTCGAGGCGGTCGCCTGCGGACGGCTCCTTGCCATGCTGCCCGACGAGCTCAGACCCGACTACGACGACGTGCTCGACTGCGCGGACGGCGAGGTGCTCGAGTTGGTCAAGGCGGCGGACAAGCTATCCGCCTACATCAAGTGCGTCGAGGAGCTCAAGGCGGGCAACGCGGAGTTCCGCCGCGCCGCCGAGCAGACCCGCGCCGCGCTCGACGCGATGCATCTGCCCGAGCTGGATTACTTTATGGAGCACTGCGCGGAGAGCTTTTCTATGACGCTCGACGAGCTGGAATAACAGGGAGGAAGAAACCATGATCAAAATTCGGACGCTGTATATCGTTCTGCCGCTTACGATCCTGATGGCGGTCGGCTGCTACCTCAAGGGCTGGACGGCGGGCATCGCCCTGTGGGCGCTCCTTGCGCTCGTGTGCGTGGGTCGCATCCTGCGCGAGCGGAAGGAGAAGAACGGCGCGGAGGACGCACAGAAAAAGGAATAACGCACCGTGCGCGCGAAAAGCGGGGGAGCTTCCATCAGGAAGCTCCCCCGCTCTGCTGTCGTTTCCTCTGTCTCAATGCCGTGCGGGGCCCACCGTGTCAACGTATTCCAGCGTGGCGGGCCTGCCGTCCTCGTCAGAGATGAGCCGCCAGACCGTGTGCGCGCTGCTCCACGGCGCGCAGGCGTAGAGATAGACCCCGTCGGTCGTGTAGTCGTAGAGCTCCCGCGTGAGGTCCGTGCGGTCGACGGTGAGGAGCCATTCCTCGCCGGTCGCGATGTCATGACATCCGACGCCGATGTACCGCTGTTCGGCAAGCTGCCATTCGTACTGGTCGTAGAAAACGAACCCGTCTGCCGCGGCGACGTAGCTGCGTGTGTTCGGGCAGCGCAGCGTTGTGACCGAGCCGTCCGCACCGAGGCAGAGCATATTGTGTGTCAGCTTCCCACCTCTCACACACTCGACCAGAGCGTATTGGCCGCCGCGGAGCACGAAGAAGCCCTGATCGAACAGCGTCCCCTCGGGTGTCACGTCCTCGCTGTCGCGGAGAAGCCGGTAGAGGGCGACCCCGTCCGCCCGCTGACCGCTCGGCACGAGGGTAAATTCGTACCCGCCGAACGTGAGGTGCGTGTTTTCATAGAACTGCTCGAAGCCCGCGCCGGAGGATGCGTACTCCTGCCGGACCTCCAGCAGCTCGCCGGTCCTGCCGTCGAGCAGGTATTCGCTCCAGACGATGGTGTCATTATAGCTCCGGGACGGTACATTGGGCTCTGTGTCGGTTGGGACTTTGTCCTGATGAATGGTATAGCTGTTGAAGCGGAGCTGGACATCGATGCGCCCGTCGCCGAGCAGCGAGAAGAAAAGCCGCGTGCAGTCCTGCGGTGCGGTGTAGAGCTTTATCCGCTCGCCCGTCTCGTGTACCTGCACATAGAGCGTTTCGCCCCGAAGGTAGTAAATGCCGTAGCCGTTCACCGCGTAGCCATCGTACCAGAAGGTGCTGAGCACCCGCTCGCTCGTGCCCATGGCGGGATCGTAGCACCAGACGCCGCTGTGGCGGACGTGGTAATAATAGCGGCCGTCCGCGATCGTGCCGGGGCTGGAGGCGCAGCCCGCGCCGAGCGAGTAGTCGAAGCGTCCGGCGACGTAGATGCCGCTGAAAAGCACCAGTGCGATGCACGCGGCCTTGATCAGCGCCGTCCGCCATGAGCGCTTCGGCCTCTGCCGCCGCGCGCCGCACTCCGCCAGCAGCTCGTCGCCAAGATAGCTGAGGGAAGCGCTGAGCTGTTCGTTCGTCATACCGTAAAGCCCTCCTGTTCCAGATGTGCGCGCAGACCATGCCGCGTGCGGTAGAGGAGGCTTTTGACCGCGCCGATGCTCGTGCCGTACTGCCGCGCGACGTCGGCAAGCGGATCGACGTAGAAATAGCGGGCGAGGAAGACGCCGCGCTCGCGCGGCGAGAGCGTGCGCAGGTAGCGCTCGATGCTCTCGGCGAGCAGCCTCGCATCCAGCGCTTCGTCCGCCTCGCCGCCGACCGCGTCGCCCAGCTCTTCAAGGGAGAGAAGATATTCCCGCGCGCCGCGCTTCTGCGCGCCGTCGCGGCGATAGCGGTCGATGGCGCCCTGCCGCGTCAAACGGCTGAGAAAAGCCGGAAACACCGGCGGGCGCTGCGGAGGAATGGCGTTCCACGTTTTCAGATAGGTGTCCGAGCGCACCTCCTCGCAGGCAAACTGGTCGAGGAGAATGCGCTGCGCGAGCTGCAGGAGCCGCGCTCCGTATTTTTTGTCGGTCTCGCCGATGGCATCCTCATTGCGCGCAAAATACAGCGCGATGATCTGCTCGTCCTTCATTTGGCCCCGCCTCCTTTCACTCTATTTACCGCAAACGCGGCGCGAAGGTCGCGCGGAACACGCAAAAAATTTTTTCTTCCTCTATTTTATCCGATGGCGGGGTGAAAGTAAATGCCGCGATTTGTGCGTTCCGCAGCTTGCATTTTGCGGCGAAGCCTTTATAATGATGACATTCTTTTGCGCAGGGAGGAAGGACTCATGGAACAGCGGAGGGCGCGTGGGATGCTTGCAGCTGCGGCCGTTATCTTCGGTACGCTTGCGCCGTTCGTGCGCGGCATTTCCGTTTCCTCGGGCGAGCTGGCGCTTTACCGCGCGGTGATGGCGGCGCTGCTCGTCGGCGGCTATCTGCTCGTGAGCGGGCAGAAGCTCGCGCTGCGCGCGAATCGGCGCGAGGCCGCGCTGCTGCTCCTCTCCGGCATGGCGATGGGCGTGAACTGGATCTTGCTTTTCGAGGCCTACCGTTACACCACCGTGTCCGTCGCGACGCTGAGCTACTATTTTGCGCCCGTGCTCGTCACCGCCTCCTGCCCTCTGCTCTTTCACGAAAGGCTGACGGGAAAGCAGATCGTCTGCTTCGTGATGTCCACGCTGGGACTGGTGCTGGTCATCGGCGTCGGGGGGCTCTGCGGCGTCGCGGATGTGCGGGGCGTGCTCTTCGGCCTCGGCGCGGCGGCGTTCTACGCCGCGGTCATTCTGCTCAATAAGTTCATCCGAAGCGTCGCGGGCATCCAGCGGACCTTTTTGCAGTTTTTAGCCGCCATCGTCATTCTCATTCCCTACGTCGCCGCGACCGGCGGCGTATCGCTGGGGACGCTCGACGCGCGCGGCTGGGTCTGCCTGCTCATCGTGGGCTTCTTCCACACGGGCGTGACCTACTGCCTGTATTTTTCCGCCCTGCGCGAGCTGCCGGGGCAGGAGGTCGCTCTGCTGAGCTACATGGACCCGCTCGTGGCGGTCATCGTCTCGGTGACGGTGCTCGGCGAGCCGGTCACGGCGCCGCAGCTCGTCGGCGGTGCGCTGATCCTCGGCTTCACGCTCTGGAACGAGCTGCCGGAGAAAAAATAAGAAAAAGGGAAGCGGCTTTCACTGAACCGCTTCCCTTTTTCAGTTCATAAAGTGAATGGTGATGGGGCAGATCTCGGCCCTGGTCGCCACGCGCATATTCGGCCCGAAGAGACCGACGCCCGAGGTCACGATGCTGTGCATCGACCCCACGCGGAGACAGCCGCAGGCATTCTCCCAAAATAGCCGGATGGTAAGGTTGCCGGGGAACATCTGCCCGTCGTGCGTGTGCCCGCAGAGATCGACGTCCACGCCCGCCTCAGCCAGTGCCTCCAGCTCGCGCGGCTGGTGGTCGAGGACCAGAATGGGCTTGTCCGCGTCCAGCCCCTCGACGAGCTCCGCAGGCGTTTTGCGCACCTCGACGCCGCGCCCCGGGCGCTGTGCGTCGGGGCGACCGTAAAGATAAACCTCGCCGCCGAGCAGCACGGCCTCGTCGCGCAGGAGACGGATGTTCGCGGACGCGAGAAAGGCGTCCATCTCGGGGCTGCTCTGCTTTTTCCCGTCGCTTCGGAAGGTGAAGCCCGCCAGGATGGGCTCCTCGATGTCGTGGTTACCGTAGACGGCGTAGACGCCGTACCTCGACCGGATGCCGCGCAGCACCGCGGCGATCTGCTCCGGCTCCTCCACGGCCTTCCAGGCGTTATCAAAAATGTCGCCCGCGATGACGACCACATCGGCGTCCTGCTCGTTCACGCGCGCGACCATGCGCTCCATCTGCGCAAGCCCCACGTTGTAGCCGAGGTGGAGATCGGCGAGCAGCACGACCTTCATGCTCTCCATACTGCCGGCAGACTTGTTTACGGTGATCTCATAGGGCGTGACGCGCACGACGCGGGCGTTGATCACGCCGCCGACGGAGGTCGCCAGAATGACCGCCGCGCACAGACAGCCCGCGATGCGGTGCATCCGCGCCGAGCGCAGAGAACGGAGCTTCAGACCGTGGACGAGCAGCAGCCGCAGTCCGTCCGCGAGCAGGACTGCCAGCAGCAGATAGAGCAGCACGCCGAGCCAATAATTCCCGATGAGCATGAGCGCGCGCTTCAGCCGTCCGGCAGGCAGCGGAAAGGCCAGAACAAAGGAGAGCGCAAAGAAGGCGTACAGCGCGGCGGGCACGGCCCAATGCTTCCGCTTGCGGAACCACGGGAACCACGCCCGCACCCAGCCCATGATGCGGCGGAACAGATAGAGGTTGAAAAGCAGGTAAAACGGTGCGAGGAGGAAGGCAAGCATGGCGCGTTCCGCGCTCCTTTCCGAAAGGGGAGACACCCTTTGTTTTCGGCGCTATTCTACTCCCTTTACGCCCTTGGCGCAAGAGAAAAGATGCGGCGCGAAGCGCACACTTTTTTTGGACAAAAGTGACATTGACAACCCTTTCCTACAAATTTATAATCACAATCTCGTATGAAAGACATCAAAATACACCGTGGTAAAAGGTGAGGCTTATGAATCATCAGTCGTCGTTTTCGCTTCGTTCGTTCTTTCAGCCCGTGGACCTCACGCAGGGAACGTGCTGGAAGACGCTGCTCGTGTTCGCGTTCCCCATTATCGTTTCCTACCTGCTCCAGCAGGTCTATTCCATCAGCGACGCCGCCATTGTCGGTCAGACGCTGACGGCGAGCGAGGTCGCCGGTGTGAACGACACCACCTCGCTCGCGATGATCTTCCTGCAGTTCGCCTTCGGCGCGAGCGCGGGCTTCTGCACCGTGACATCGTGCTTTGTCGGTGCGCGCGACAGCGCGGGCGTCCGCCGCTCCATGGCGACGCAGATCGTCCTCTCCGCGGCGCTGACCGCTGTTCTCACGGCGCTGGCGCTGGCGCTGCTCGACCCCATGCTCGCGTGGATCAACGTCACGCCCGCGAGCGGGGAGGTCTACCGCGCGGCCTATACCTACTGCGCCATCCTCTTCGGCGGCATCGGCGCGCAGCTTTTCTATAATTTCATCTGCTCGTTCCTGCGCAGCATGGGCGACAGCGCCACGCCGCTCGCGTTCCTGCTTTTCTCGACGATCCTCAACGTGGGGCTGGATCTGCTCTTCATCCTCTCGTTCCACTGGGGCGTCGCGGGCGCAGCCATCGCCACCGTTGCGGCGCAGCTCATCAGCACGCTCGGCTGCTTTCTCTACGCCTTTTTGAAGTATCCCGAGCTGCGATTGCACCGCGAGGACTGGCGCATCACAAGGCGCGACGTTACGCGCCATCTCATTCAGGGCATCCCGCTCGGCCTGCAGTTCTCTGTCCTCGCCATCGGCATCATCGTGATGCAGAGCGTCATCGTGCAGTTCGATACGCTTGGCGGCGAAATGGTCTCCAACGCGGCGCAGAACGGCTTCGGTGCGGCGAACAAGCTCAACAATCTTCTTATGACGCCGCTCAACGGCCTCGGCGCGGCGATGACCAGCTTCACCGCGCAGAACCTCGGCGCGGGCGACCACGCGCGCATCAAGAAAGGAACGGTGCAGGCGCTCATCATTGTCTGGACGATGTGCCTCATCTCCATCGCAGCTGGACTGCTGCTCTCGCGCGGCGGCGGGTATCTCTATATCTTCCTCTCACCCGATAAGGTCACGGCGGAGACGATGCGCTACGGCAACACCTATCTCTATGTCGACCTGTCGCTCTACCTCTTCCTCGGCTTCATCTTCGTCGTGCGCAACTGTGTGCAGGGCATCGGCAAACCGCAGTTCGTGCTCGGCGCGGGCGCGGCCGAGCTGGCCGCACGCGTGAGCGTGTGCCTGCTGCTGCCGCCGCTGATCGCAGGCGGCGCGGTCAATTCCGACGCGCCGCGCGCGGCGGTCTATGCCCTCTGCTTCGCCGATCCCTTTGCCTGGATGGCGGCGGACGCCGTGCTGCTCGTGCCCTTCCTGCGCAATATCATGAAAATGGACTATCGCTACCTGAAAGGAACAATGTAGGAAGAAACAAAAAGTTTTTGTCGCTTTTTTAAAAAAACTTGAAAATAAGGCTTGCAATTTGCGCCGGGATATGCTATCTTATTTAGGCTGAGTTCAGCAAAACAGCATATCCGGGTGTGGCGAAGTTTGGTATCGCGCTTGAATGGGGTTCAAGAGGCCGCTGGTTCGATTCCAGTCACTCGGACCAAGTAATGATAATCCGAACTACATTATCCAAGTAGGTAATGTGTTCGGATTTATCATTTCTATTGAAAATGTTTTATAGTAAACAGGGGCAGGAGGTTATTCCTGCCCTTGTTTTTCCATTCTCACATGATATAATCCAATCAAACCGTTAACATTTTAAGCAATGGTATAGAGAAAGCGAGGCGGGTATTCAATGTCGGCATCTTCTACCAAGTCAAGATTGCACCTCAATTCGTTTGAAATAAAAATTATTGCGTTGATTTTTATGACATTTGACCATTTCGGTGCATATCAGACATTCACAACAAACTTGTCTATAAATGATTTCTTCCGAATAGTTGGTCGAATTGCTGCTCCGCTATTTCTATTTGTTGTAGTAGAAAGTCTACACTATACTCACAATAAAGTTAGATTCGCCATGCGGCTTTATATAGCTGGGGTAACAGTCGAAATCTTTAATAGAATTTTTGAAAGCACTTTTGATATATTCAGCATTGGTAATATCCTCCCCACTTTTTTCTATGTCGCTCTAATTGTGACCACCACAGAATGTATCACAAAGTGTAGAAATTTGAAAACAGCTGTTATACCGCTTCTTTGTTTAATCGTTCCGTTTCTCATAATTCCGCTTAATATTGCTTTATGTGAGAGTGGTTATGTTGAGATTTGGGACATTATATCTATAATTTTCCCGTCTATATTTACGGTTGAGTATTCAATTATATTTATTTTGCTCGGCATTGCATGGTATTACATCAAGGACAAAAGAATAAATTGCATTACATTTGCAGCATTGGCACTACTATGCTTTTTTGTTCCTGACAGTATATTTTACACTCTACCTTTGCGCTGTTTTAGTCCGCTTTATTTTAATATTTCTGACCTGTTTATAGATGGACAGTGGTGTATGTGCTTAGCGCTACCGTTTATGCTTTTATACGATGGAGAAAAAGGGCATAGCATGAAATATTTCTTTTATATCTATTACCCAATTCATGTATATGTTCTCATTATAATATCTCAACTGCGGTCGGCAAGTTTTTGACAATGACAAACGGGAGCATTTAATCCATGCTCCCGTTGATTTTATGTTCTTTGCTCTTGTTCGGCCTGTTGCTTTACTTTCCACTCGGCATATTCCCGCTGCCCGTCCTCGCTCTCAAAGAACGCTTGTATCTCCGGGAGCAGGACACGGGCAAGGGCCTCTACCTCGTGATAGGGAATCCCTGTGCCGTAGTCATTGGGCTTCTTTCTGCGCGGGTTGCGTTGCCCTGCTCGGCGACCCGAATCAGCTGCTGTCCGTCGGGGCGGGAAACATCCTTTCCGACCTTCTGACGCTCGGCGTCCCCTCTATCTGCTTGCAGCAGCAGTACCGTCAAAGCACGGATGCCGCGGCGCTGCGTCAGAATGTCGTGGACTTCCCGAAGCTGAACGGGGAGCAAGAGCTGCGGTGGGATGACAGCTTCCGTCTGCTTCCCGCGGATGACCGTGCCATTCCCGACCTTCTGTGCGAGGAGGCTGCGCGGCGTTACCGGGCGGGCGAGAGCATTCAGGTCCTCTCGCCGGTGAGGGTAAAAACCGGCTTTTCGGTGCAGGCGCTCAACACGCGTTTGCAGAACGAAGTCAACCCGCTGACGGCGGAAAAGCCGGCATGGGGAAAATTCCGTGACGGCGACCGTGTCATCGTTACCCAGAACAACGCTTATTACAACATCTGCAACGGCGATGTCGGTATGCTGCATATTCGCGGAGAGAAGCCGCACCGTGTCGCCGCGCTGGCAGTCAGGGGTACGCTGAAGACATGGCAAATCGACCGTGGGCAGGGGGAATACGGCATCGGTCATGACGACGCGCCCCCGCCGCAGCTTGCGCTCGCCTATGCGTTGACGGTACACAAAAGTCAGGGCAGCCAGTACGACACCGTCCTCATGCCGGTGAGCATGGCGACTGCAAGAATGCTGTATCGCAACCTGCTCTACACCGCGATCTCACGAGCAGGGAAGGAGGTCATCCTCGTGGGGAGCCGCGAGGCGCTGAACACCGCAATGCAGTGCATCCCGTACCCGCGCAAATCCAAGCTCGTCGCCCGGACCAACCTGCTGCACCTTGGGCGCAGCGCGTGAGGCGGCGGCATGGAGAGAAGGGAGCTGCCGCGCTATCCCGTTATCGACGTTGCCGCCACGGGCCAAAACCTCCACCGCCTGCGGCTGGAGAAGGGGTACAGCGTGAAGGAGCTGCAGGAATACCTCGGTCTGGGCTGCCCGCAGGGCGTGTATCAATGGCAGGCGGGAAGGAGCCTTCCGAGCGTAGATAACCTCTACGCGGTCTCAAGGCTGTGGGGCGTGAGCATGAATGAAATCCTTGTGGAAAGGGAAAGCGCATAGAACAACGGAGGCCGAAGCGGTTCGCTTCGGCCTCCGTTTCCTGTATTTTGCAGCAGGACGTGAAAATAACCAACTTGAACATTCTTCGGATGACCGTATCGCAACCCCTCCCACGGAACAGGGATTTCTGGAATTCAAAGAGAGTAAAACTCGATTACTCCACGGAAACAAGCTGCGACAACAGATTGTTGGAGACCACCTAAAGGCAGATTTCGCCCCCCTCAAAAATTGGATTGAGTGTGGCAATCGCAACGGTTGGCCACGACCACCACACAAGGCGTTTTTCTCAACTCTCCAGCCGGTTTCCGAGCTCGGTTATGTACCGGAGCACTCTCTCATCGACTGTCAATGATGTCAATAGGGGGTCGGCGTCGTGGATCTGCTGATCGTGTTCGTCCACTATCAGTATCTTGAGGCGGCTGTGCGCAACGCGCTGCCGATGATCGACAAGCACACCATGATCCTCTGCCTGCAGAATGGTCTGGGCAACTACGATGAGATCGCCAAGGTCGTGCCCGAAGAGCAGATCATCATCGGCAACACTGCGTTTGGCTCCACGCCCGTGGCTCCCGGCCATGTCAAGCACACTGGCACCGGCGTGACGAACATGGGTTCCCTGAAGGCCCCCATGGCAAGGGTTGAAGAAATGGCCAATGCTCTGCGCGAGGCCGGCCTTGAGGTTCAGGTCCACGAGAACGTGATGAACGCTATCTGGCACAAGCTGCTGGCAAACGTTGCCATCAACGGCATGAGTGCATTGCTTGAGACCAAGAACGGCTTTGTTGACGGTAACCAGTACGCTCACGAAGCGGCCCGTATGCTGGTCGAAGAGGCCATCGGCGTGGCGAATGCCTGCGGCTGCACGCTTGATCACGATGCGGAATTGGAGCACGCCTATGAGGTCTCTCGTATGACCGACGAGACCATCAGCTCCATGGTGCAGGATGTGCAGCGCCACCGCGAGACCGAGATCCGCATTATCACCGGTGCGGTATGCCGCCTTGGGCGTGAGCACGGTGTCCCCACGCCTTGCAACGACCTGATGCTCCAACTCGTCTTGGCAAAGCAGTCCATTTATCTTGGCCGGTGATCGAAAGCGTATTTCCTGTACAAAGCGGTGACCTTAAGCCCATTTCCTCCTCAGAGCGGCGGACGGCAGTTCTTTCCCTGCCGTCTGCCGCTCTGTCTGGTAGCATTTTTTTCTTGACGTGACCGCCGCTTTGTACTATGTTATACATAGAGCAATATTTCCCCAGACACGGAAGGAGCGGATCGGCATGAGCGAGACCCCCGGCTATGTGAAGAATTTGAAAAAGGAATCTGTTGTGCAAAGCGTCATCAACTGCCTGACGGATGCCATGAGAAATAAGGAATTAAAGCCCGGCGACCGCATTCCGCCCGAGCCGGAGCTGGCCGCGTCAATGGGCGTCGCCCGCAGCTCGGTGCGCGAGGCAATCAAGATCCTGTCCTACCTTGGCGTGTTGGAAAGCAAGCGTTCGGAGGGCACTTTCGTCTGCAGCGGTTTTCAGGAGAGCATGATCGACCCCATGATCTATGGCATCATCCTCAATCAGGACTCCTTTGAAAACTTGATGGAGCTGCGCGAAATGGTGGAAGCGGGCATTATGCGCCTTGCCAGCCAGAAGTATGACGAGAGGGATGGTCGCGCGCTCGAGGCTCTGCTGGATCAAATGAAGGAGATCATTCGCAGCGGCAGTGATGAGGTGGATCGTTTCTTTGAAGTAGATAATCAGTTCCACGACTTGATCTCGCAGATGGGCAAAAATCCCTTGGCGGATAAAATCAGTCGCGTGGTACGAACGCTCACGCACGCGGTGCGTTATGATACGGTTACAACGATGATCAACAGCGGTCGCGGTGACGAGCTGGTCGCGGCTCACAGCCAGCTGCTTGAAATGCTGAAAGGCGATAGGGCGAATGACGTGGAGGCCATTGTGCGAACGACCTATTTTGAGGATGCAATTCACGGCACTGAAGCTAAGTGAAACAAAGATGACAATATTTTCAAGTAACCACCGCCATAGCACGAAAAAGATGGAGAATGCTCAAAGCATTCTCCATCTTTTTTCATCGTAGCAGGGCAGAAGGAGATGGATTTTTGACCGAAGTGCCATGCTCCCGTAATTCATCACACGATAAATCAAGGTCGTCTCCCCAAACGATACTATATCCTCAGCGTAAAAACGCGATCGCTTGGATCGACTATATTCTGGAGCAGGCTCCGGATCGATTCATAGAAAATGACCCATCTCCCAGAATTGCGGGAACGCGCTCCCGCGATTATGCGCCACGAGTCCTGCCTGAGCTCTTTGAGTGGGAGAACGAAGGACAGACCCCTACGGCAAACCTTTGACCATAATTGAGCTTTTCAGGTGATTAAACCAGCAGTTCAATGACAACTGCTGCAGAGACAGATATCATAGGATCAACGAAAAGAGACAAGGAGTGAATACAATGAACCTCAAAGAAGCTTTCCGCTTTCAGAATAAGCTGCAGTCCATGATGTCCGATGCGCAGAGCATCCTCGGCAACAACGGCAACATTACCAAGGTACAGAACACCTACCTCCGCCACAAGGTCATGGCAGAGGCGGAGGATGAGGTCACTATGGAGGCCCCCTCCACCGAGTATATCATTCGACTTAGTTTTCATGCTTTTCGCAGGCCATTGCTGTGATTATTCTTCTAATTAGTAATAATATAACACATAACCTGTCCAATAGAAAGGACAACCTTCTTCCGTTTTATAAAAACATCTGAAAGGATGGTGCTGTTCTGTGGCAGGCGGCTTAACAGCACTACCTATCGAATGCCGAATAATCAATTCCCTTTGGCTTAGCTGCATCCACCTGCCACCAAGAAGCAAGCAGATTGACAATGCACACGATTTGTAGTAACATTGTAGTGCAAAGGAGGCTTGAATATGGATACCAACATAACCTTTCGTATGGATTCTGAAGTAAAAGCGCAAATGGCGGCCATCTGTGATGCACTGGGCATGTCAACTTCTACTGCCTTTAATATTTTTGCCAATGCCTTTGTTCGAGCAAAAGGCATGCCTTTTGCTGTCACGATTCAGGAGCCTGTAACAGCTGTGAGCCGCGAAAAAATGCTGGCTGACACCGATCAACTATTGAGCGAGTTCGCTTCTGACTATAAGAGGATGGCGGAATGATTTGGGTTACAGCAGAAGATGTCATAGCGATCCATAGCCGTATCATTCATGTTTCTGGTGGCATTGATGGTCTGCGTGATCGTGCTGGATTAGAAGCGGCTATTGCCGCACCCCTTCAATCATTTGGAGGAGAAGATCTTTTTCCAACTGACATAGAGAAAATCGTTCGTGTTGGGTTCGGGTTAGCGTCCAATCACGCATTTATCGATGGCAATAAGCGAATTGGCGCCATGGTCACGCAACTGCTACTCAAATGGAATGGATATCAGTTCCAATTGGAGCAGAATGAACTGGCCGATATGTTCATTGGTATCGCGGATGGCACAAAGGGCGAAACGGAACTCCGGCATTGGATCAACGCCCATATTGAATAACGAAAGGGTTGCCTCACGCAATAATGTGAGGCAACCCTTTGTTCGTGGTGGGTCAGGTTGGAGTCGAACCAACGGTGTTTCTAAAGCCGAAAACCGCAGATCTCTACCCGCATCATGAAAAGAGCCGGAGATATCCCAGATAGGCAGTCCCCTTGTCGCAGGCGGAGAGCTGTGCAATATCGTCCCATGCAGCGGGAACGGTGAGCGTCAGCGACAGCGTCGGCTCGGTCAGGCTTTTCATCTCCTGACCGTCGGTCTCCGTCGATCCCAGATTGTTCAGACCGTCGCCATCCTCCACGTGTTCTCTCCCACTGCAGGCGCACAGCGCCAGTAGCAGCAGGAGCGTCGTCAGCAGCAGGCCAACCGTCCGCCGCCACGCAAAGCCTCTGACGCAAAGTCTTTTTTGTGTTGCTCCTGTCATTTCTCTCATCTCCTTTGTCATCGTATACACGCGTCGGAGAAAGCGGGCATATCACGCTTGCTCCAGAAATTCCTTAATCCTTGCCACGCCTGCGTAGATAATGGGAGGATTGGCCTGTACGACCAAGGATGGGGCGTGCGTCAGGCCAAGTGCGGTCACTTCCTGAAGATACTGCTCTGCGTCCCGCTCCACAAAGGGAATCCCCGCTTTTTCCAGAATGGGCTTGATGATATGGCAGTTCGGGCAGGTTGCGGTGGTGTAGAGATAATATCCCCCGGCCGGCTTTCCGGCCGCCTTGTCCTCCCGCCGCTTCGGGCAATCTTCCTGCGCACCGCCCACCTGATAGGTCTTCCTGTCCAGAAATTCCTGACTCTTGCCATCGTTCCAGTTCTGCACCGGGCGGTAGTAGCCGGTGATGCGGCTGTAGACCTCCGTGGTCTTCCCACAGATCGGGCAGGTCTTCTGTTCGCCCTTCAGGTAGCCGTGCTCCGTGCAGATGGAATAGGTCGGTGACAGCGTGTAATAGGGCAGCTCATAGTTCTCCGCGATCTTGCGCACCAGCGCGGCGGCAGACTGCCAGCTGGGCAGCTTTTCACCAAGGAAGGTATGGAACACCGTGCCGCTGGTATAGAGGGTCTGAAGCTTATCCTGCACATCCAGCGCCGCAAACACATCCTCGGTGTAGCCAACAGGCAGATGGCTGGAATTGGTGTAGTAAGGCGTCCCTCCCTCGTGTGCGGTGATGATATCGGGATAGCGCGCCTTGTCGTGCTTGGCCAGGCGGTAGGCGGTGGATTCCGCCGGGGTTGCCTCCAAGTTATAGAGGTCGCCGTACAGTTCCTGATAGTCGCTCAGCCGCTCACGCATATGCTTGAGCACCCTCACGGCAAAGTCCTGCGTTTCCTCGTGGGTCAGATCCTTGCGGAGCCAGTTGGCGTTCAGCCCCGCTTCATTCATACCCACAAGGCCGATGGTGGAGAAATGGTTATCAAAGCCGCCGAGATAGCGTTTGGTATAGGGATACAACCCTTCTTCCAAAAGCTTTTCTACCGTTGTGCGCTTGATCTTCAGGCTGCGGGCGGCAATGTCCATCATACGATCCAGCCGGACGAAGAAGTCCGCCTCATCCTTGGCAAGGTATGCAATGCGGGGCAGATTGATGGTCACGACGCCCACAGAGCCGGTGGACTCGCCGCTGCCGAAGAAGCCGCCGCTTTTCTTACGCAGCTCCCGCAGATCCAGCCGCAGGCGGCAGCACATGCTGCGCACGTCACCGGGCTCCATGTCGGAGTTGATATAGTTGGAGAAATAGGGCGTACCGTATTTGGCGGTCATCTCAAAGAGCAGGCGGTTGTTCTCCGTCTCGGACCAGTCGAAATCCTTCGTGATGGAATAGGTGGGGATGGGGTACTGGAAGCCGCGGCCGTTGGCGTCGCCCTCGATCATCACCTCGATAAATGCCTTGTTGATGAGGTCCATCTCCGCCTGACAGTCGCCGTAGGTGAAGTCCATGGGCTTGCCGCCCACGATACAGGGCTGATCGGCGAGGTCGGCGGGCACCGTCCAATCCAGCGTGATGTTGGAAAACGGGGCCTGCGTTCCCCAGCGGCTGGGCGTATTGACACCGAAGACGAAGCTCTCGATGCAGTGCTTGACCTCGTTGTAGCTGAGCTTGTCCGTGCGCACGAAGGGCGCGAGATAGGTGTCGAAGCTGGAGAAGGCCTGCGCCCCCGCCCACTCGTTCTGCATGATGCCGAGGAAATTCACCATCTGGTTGCAAAGTGTCGCAAGGTGCTTGGCCGGGGCGCTGGTGATCTTGCCTGTCACGCCGCCAAGCCCCTCCTGAATGAGCTGCTTGAGGCTCCAGCCGGCGCAGTAGCCGGTGAGCATGGACAGGTCGTGCAGATGGAGATCCGCGCTGCGGTGGGCATCGCCGATCTCTTCATCGTAAATCTCGCTGAGCCAGTAGTTGGCGGTGATAGCGCCGGAGTTGGACAGGATCAGCCCGCCCACAGAGTAGGTGACGGTGGAGTTTTCCTTGACCCGCCAGTCCGACACCCGCAGATAGTCGTCCACCAGCTTTTTATAGTCCAGCACGGTGGAGTGCATCTCCCGCAGCTTCTCCCGGTTCTTCCGGTAGAGGATATAGGACTTCGCTACGGCGGCATACCCGGCGCGCTGCAGCACCGCCTCCACGCTGTCCTGAATATCCTCCACGCCGATCTCGTTGTTATTGACCTTTCCGGCATAGTCCGCCGTTACCTGCAGGGCAAGCAGGTCGATGATAGCTGTGTTGTAGGGGATCTTCGCCGCGTCAAACGCCTTGGTGATGGCATTGGCGATCCTGGCAAGGTCAAAATCCACCCTTCTTCCGTCCCGTTTGATGACCTGGTACATGCTTGTCTCCTCCTGTTCTCTATTGTCCGCGGATCTGTGTGTTCGGTATGTATGGCAAAACGCTGTCCCGCAGCGCCTTGATCTCGTCCTCGCTCGGGGGGCTCACGCCGCTGCCGACCAGCGCGCCCGAGTCCGCAAACGGCTGGAGGAAATAGCGCCTCGCGCCCTTCAGCCAGCGGCCGAGCTCCTCCATGTCCCGCGGCGTGTGCAGCGGGGCGCAGACGGTAGTGCGGAACTCGTAGTCCACCGTGCCGTCCATCAGCAGGGCGGCGCTCTCCCGCACCCTGGAAAGGCAGTCGATGCCGCCGCAGGTTTCCGCATAACGAGAAGGGCTGTTCTTAATGTCCATCGCCACATAGTCAAGAACGCGCTCATGCAGAAGCGCCTTGAGCATGGCGGGGTTGGTGCCGTTGGTGTCCAGCTTGACGGCATAGCCAAGACGGCGAAGCTTTTCGAGAAACTCCGGCAGCTCCGGCTGGAGCGTCGGTTCCCCGCCGGTGATGCAGACACCGTCCAGCTTCCCTTTCCGCCGTTCCAGAAAGGAAAGTACCTCCGCTTCCGGTATTTCCGACCCTTCGCTTTGCTCCGGCAGCACCAGGCCCGGATTATGGCAATAGGGACAGCGCAGATTACAGCCGGATAGGAACACCGTACAGGCGACCTTGCCGGGGTAGTCCAGCAGCGTCAGTTTCTGTAATCCGCCAATGCGCATGGTGATGCCTCCCTCCTCCTAAGCGAGAATGTGTAACACAATAATCATACCGTATATTGTGTTTGATGTCAATATAAAAACACAATATATTGTTTGCGCCGTTTGAGTATTTTCATCAGGCGCAACTCCTGTCCGGTATCTGCCGGACAGGGGTTGGCAGTAAAACAGGCGGCGCTCAACTTCGGTTGAGTGCCGCCTGCTTTTGCACATCTAAGGGTTGAAAATCGCTTGTTTTTCCCTCTGTGCGGCATTGTTCAAAAGCGAGCATAAGGCGTTTGAGATAATCCGACCTGCCCACCGTTTACCACTACTACAGTCTGGTGTGGGCGAGTTGGCAAAGCCGGACACCAAAAATTGGACAAGACTTTCGCCTTGCCCAATCTGCACAAGCAATCTCCTCATCTTTATTCAATCTTAATACGTCGCAAATGTCCCTTATCCGCTCTTAAAATCTCCGGCTGTATAATATAGCCATCACAGAAATAAGGAGCTGCCTTTATGCCGGAAGAGATCATTCGCCGAAAGCGCCGCCTTTCGTCTTTTCAAATTATCATATTAGGTTTTGCCGGGGTCATTCTGCTCGGAGCGCTGCTGCTGATGCTGCCGATCTCCACGACTGGAGGGAATGTAACTCCATTCAATGAAACGCTGTTTACAGCAACCTCTGCCGTCTGCGTGACAGGGCTTGTGGTGCAGGATACAGGCAGCTACTGGTCAACCTTTGGGCAGGCGGTTATTCTGGCGCTGATCCAAATTGGTGGTCTTGGTGTCGTAACCGTAGCAGCATCGTTTGCGCTGTTGTCCGGGCGAAGAATCTCTCTGATGCAGCGCAGCACCATGCAGGATGCAATTTCAGCACCAAAGGTCGGCGGAATCGTCCGCCTGACACGCTTCATCCTGCGAGGGACGTTTCTGATTGAGCTGCTGGGGGCGCTTGCCGTGCTGCCGGTGTTCTGCCGTGACTATGGATGGCGCGGCGTCTGGATGGCGATATTTCATTCCATATCTGCTTTTTGCAACGCCGGGTTTGACATTCTTGGGACAGAAAGCAACCGCTATCCATCTCTTACCGGCTATGCGGGCAGTCCGGTAATCAATATCACGATTATGCTGTTGATCGTGATTGGCGGCATTGGATTTCTGACGTGGGATGACATCTTTGAAAACAAGTGGCGGTTTCATCGCTACCGAATGCAGAGCAAGGTGATTCTCGTCACGACAGGTCTTTTGATTTTTCTGCCTGCTGTGTTTTTCTTCTTTTCAGACTTTTCCGCGCTTCCCGCCGGAAACCGGCTGCTGGCATCCTTTTTTCAGTCCGTCACGCCGAGGACAGCGGGCTTCAACACGGTAAATCTATCCGCGATGTCCGGTGCGTCGCAGGGCGTGATGATCCTTTTGATGCTCATCGGCGGTTCTCCGGGTTCTACAGCAGGCGGCATGAAAACAACGACGCTGGCGGTCTTGATTGCCAATGCCACTGCGACCTTCCGCCAGCGCGATAGTGTCCAATTTTTCGGACGCAGAGTCGATTGCAGCTCCGTCAAGACCGCCGCGACCATTCTGACGATGTATCTGGTGCTGTTCTTTGGCGGTGCGGTCTTTATCAGCGCATACGAGAATCTTCCGCTGTCTGCCTGCCTGTATGAAACGGCATCGGCGGTCGCGACGGTGGGATTGACACTTGGTATTACACCGCAGCTGCGCATTCCATCGCAAATGGTGCTGATCTTGCTCATGTATCTGGGCAGAGTCGGCGGTCTTACCCTCATTTATGCGGCACTTTCCAGCAAAAAAGTGGGGAATGCAAGGCTGCCGCAGGAAAAAATAACGATTGGATAAGGAGCCTTTTCACATGAAAAACATTCTATTGATTGGCACAGGCCACTTCGGACGGCATATCGCAGTACAGCTTTCTCAGCTGGGGCATCAGGTCATGGCGGTCGATACAAACGAGGAACGAATCAGTGATGTGCTGCCATATGTCACCAACGCGCAAATTGGCGACAGTACAAACGCAGAGTTTCTTCGCTCTCTTGGCATTGGAAATTTTGACGTCTGCATCGTGACCATCAGCGGTAATTTTCAGAACTCGCTGGAAACCACCTCGCTGTTGAAGGAGCTGGGTGCAAAGTGCGTGGTATCGCGTGCCGAGCGTGATGTGCAGGCAAAGTTTCTGCTTCGCAACGGTGCAGACCATGTAGTCTACCCGGAAAAGCAGGTGGCAAAATGGGCAGCGATCCGATACACTGCCGACCATATCTTCGACTACATAGAGATCGACGAGCAGCACGCCATTTTTGAGGTGGAAGTGCCGGAAGGCTGGGTCGGGAAAAGCATTGGCGAACTGGATATCCGCAGAAAGTTTGGAATCAACATTCTTGGCATCAAGCATTCGGGAAAAACCGACGTATCAATTACACCGGATACGGTGCTGTCCGGGGAAATAACGATTTTAGCAGTGGGCGAGTACAAAGCGCTGCAAAAGTGCTTCCGAATCTGAACGGACGGTGAGGGTATGTGGAAGATGTCGTTTTGATCGCTGGGACAGCGTTAATGTTCCTGTTCGGCTGGCTTTTGATGAAGCGGCTGGATCGCTTTCTGGATGAAAATCAGAGCAAATTTCATTTCCGGACAACGAATCCGATGGGGCGCAGTAGAAACCTTCACATCTTGGTGCTATAATATCATTTAAGAGGGGTGGTGAAAATGTGCAGAACAAAGGAAGCGAACTGCCAAAAGAGCATATTCTTGTGTGCCTGTCCTCGTCTCCATCCAATGAACGTATTGTACGAATGGCAGGGAAAATGGCACAGGCATTTAGTGGCAGCCTTACCGCGCTTTACGTGCAGACACCCGGAGACGCTGATATGAACGCGGAAGATACCGTTCGCTTGCAGGCGAATATGCGTCTGGCTCAGCAGCTTGGCGCAGAGATCGTCACAACGCATGGTGAAGATGTGGCAACACAGATCGCGGAATATGTGCGGCTCTCTGATGTGACCAAAATTGTGATTGGGCGAAGCGGCGTACAGCGGCGGCATTTTTGGAGTGAACCGACGCTGACAGAACGGCTCATTGCGCTTGCACCAGAGGTGGACATTCATATCATTCCGGATGTGGAAGCCTATAAGAGCTACCGCAGGAAACGGCTGCTTACCATCCGTCCGGCGTTTCCGACCGCATGGGAACTGCTTCTGACCATCGGGATTCTGGCAGCTGCGACGGTCATCGGATGGGTCTTTCTGCGGCTCGGCTTTGCAAATGCCAATATCATCATGGTTTACCTGCTGGGGGTGCTTCTGACTTCCGCTTTTACCAGCGGATATACCTGCGGTGTGCTGTCCGCTTTTTTGAGTGTCATCCTGTTCAATTATTTTCTGACGGAACCCCGGCTGTCTTTGGCAGCCTATGGCAGTAAATACCCAATAACCTTTGCCGTCATGTTTGCAGCGGCGCTTTTGACCGGTACGCTTGCCGCAAAGCTCAAAGCCCATGCACAGCTATCCGCGCGGGATGCCTATCGGACAAAACTCCTTTTTGATATGAACAGGCAGCTTCAAAAGGCGGAAACACCGGATGAGGTCTATCAGATGACCGCGACGCAGATACAGAAGCTCATGCAGCGGGACGTTTTGATTTATCCGGCACAAGGCGATGCGCTGCTGGATGGGAATGTTTATCCGGCAGACGGAAGCAGTCCATATTGCATCCCGGATACTGACCAGGAACAGGACGTGATTCAATGGGTCTGGCAAAACCGAAAGCGTGCTGGCGCAACGACGCAAAACTTTCCGAAGGCAAAACGGCTGTATCTTGCCATTCGTACCGGGCAGCAGGTTTTCGGCGTTGTCGGGATTCCGATGGAGAAGCAAACGCAGCCTGACGCATTTACATCCAGCGTGCTGTTTTCCATTCTCGGCGAGTGCGCTCTGGCGCTGGAAAGCCTACGCAACGCCGAAGAAAAGGAAAAAGCCGCCGTCCTTGCAAAGAACGAACAGCTTCGTGCAAACCTTCTGCGTTCAATTTCCCATGACCTTAGGACCCCGCTGACCTCCATTTCCGGCAACGCGGATACGCTGCTGCACAGCTATAACGTGCTGGATGAACAAACGCGGAAACAGATTTTTACGGACATTTATGACGATGCGCAATGGCTGACGGGACTGGTTGAGAATTTACTTTCCATTACAAAAATCGCGGACGGCAGCGTAAAACTGCGCCTTTCCGATCAGGTCGTGGACGATATTGTGTCGGAAGCACTCCGGCATATCGACCGAAGGTCGGCGGAGCATCACATTATCGGGAGTTCGTCCGTGCGTTGTAGCGATGATCCTTGCGACCGCGCTCAGCATGGCGCTGTCTACGCTGTTTGGCCTCACAGATTTACAGGCCGGATTTGCGCCCGATTTGCGCTCTATCGCAGTATTTGCCATGCTCGGAGCAACGCATCTGATCTGTAAAAAAATCAGAAAAACAGCTCCATCGCCAATTCTGATGATCCTGTTTTCAGCAGGCCTCGGAATCTTGTTTTGGTGCATATTCTAGCATGGCGATTGATTTTATTTCCAACTTCAATAGCAATTCCTGCTGAACCGCGCTTATTTCATTGCGTATAATTTCGAGCGACATCACCCTTCATTCATGATGCCGCTCCGCGCTTCGGCCATACCATTCTGCCACAAATGAGCTGACCATCGTTGTAATAGCGAGGACTTTCAAGTCCTCGCTATTAGCATACATCCTCGAAAGAGCAGATCACCCGCACACCGGCAACATCCATGATATTTGCCTGCATGGCCGGAAAATCCGGAGGAAGTCCGCGCTTCTGCATCTTGTTCATAATGCTGGACGGCGACTTCGAGCGGCTTTTCATACTTTCTATCGGATTGCGGTCATGCTGCAGTGAAAACTCTTCGTTCAGAATTTCCAACCGGTTTTCAAGGGCTTTCAGCGCGCAGCGGTATTGCAGCATGACCTCCTGATATTTGCGGTTCTCACACAAAAGCCGCTGGCATTGCAAATCATCCAGACCTTTATCTGCCGCAACCGTCAAGCCAAATAGATTTTCACTCATAGCTTCTCCATTCCGCAGGGATAGGCGCTCCGCGCTGTCTGCCGCTCTTGTGTTATGACCTGATAAAAGCTGTATCCACCGGAGAGATGGGCACAAGAAAAACCGTACTGCGTCAAAAGCCGGCAGGCCAGATAACTGCGAAGCCCTGTCTGGCAATTCACATAGACAGGCTTACCCCGGTCTAACTCGTCCAAATGCTCCCGCAGATCGTCCAAGGGAATATTCCGAAAGCCATCCAGATGGCCCCGCTGATACTCCCACGCCGTGCGGACGTCCAGCAGCGTCGCATTGCCATCGCGGGGTAATCCTTCGACATCACTCCAATGGAACTGCCGCACTTTTCCGCTCTCCAAATCCTCAATCATAAATCCTGCCATATTGACCGGATCCTTGGCGGAGGAATAGGGCAGCGCATAGGAAAGATCAAGCTCCGTCAGTTCCAAAGCGGTCATTTTTGCGCGAATGGCCGTTGCCAGTACATCAATGCGCTTGTCCACGCCGTCGCCGCCAACGATCTGCGCACCGAGCAGCCGCAGGCTTTCTTTTTCATACAGTACCTTCATTGCCATAGACTGTGCGCCGGGATAATAGGCAGCGTGGGATGCCGGGAAAAGCACGACTTTGTCGTAAGCGATTCCTGCTGCCTGCGCTGCCTTTTCGTTAATCCCCGTGGAGGCCGCTGTCAAGCCAAACAGCTTCAGAACAGACGAACCCTGAGAGCCGGTAAAGTAGCTGTTTCCGCCGCAGATATTGTCAGCGGCAATGCGTCCCTGCTTGTTGGCAGGTCCCGCCAGCGAGATCAGCGTTTTCTGCCCGGTCACGAAATGGGTGACCTCCACGGCGTCCCCCACGGCGTAAATGTCCGGCACGGAGGTCTCCATCCGCTCGTTCACAACGATGCTGCCACGAATACCAAGCCTGAGTCCGGCTTCTTTTGCTAAATGCGTATCCGGGGTAACACCGATGGCCAGCAGCACCATGTCAGAGCGCAGCGGCTCACTATCCTCCAGCAGCGTCAGCACGGAATCTCCGTCCTTCCGGAATCCGGTGACGGTTTCACCCAACCGCAGAGCCACGCCGTGCCTGCGCATTTCCGCATGGACAAAGCTCGCCATATCCGCATCCAGCGGCGCTAATAGCTGCTTCGGGCGCTGAACGATGGTGACGGAAACGCCCATCTTCGCAAGGTTTTCCGCCATTTCCAGACCGATAAAGCCGCCGCCAGCCAAAATAGCGGTTTTCGGCTTCTGCTCCTCAACAAAGTGCCTGATGCGGAGGGGATCCTCCACGGTGCGCAGCGTGAAAACACGCTCACTGCTGACGCCGGAAAGCGCAGGAACCGTCGGCTTTGCGCCGGGTGCGAGGAGTAGTTTGTCATAGGCTTCCGTGTAGACCTTTCCACTATCTAATGCGTGAACGGTGACGGTTTTTTCTGCTGGATTGATCGCAGTTACTTCCTGCCGTACCCGCACATCAATGCGAAAGCGGTCCCAGAAGCTCTCCGGAGTTTGCAGCGTCAATTCTGCTTGCTCTTTGATCACACCGCCTACATAATACGGCAGGCCGCAGTTGGCATAGGATACATAGCCGCTGCGCTCGATCATGATGATCTGCGCGTGTTCATCCA
>CDYU01020698.1_pt1 | contig 34218 bp, 36 predicted proteins | sample 480701 | NCBI WGS metagenome assembly CDYU01 (sample SAMEA3182105, study PRJEB8094) | gut metagenome | biome: human; feature: gut; material: Stool; isolation source: human stools | place: Canada | collected 2013-02-26 | reverse complement strand
GCCTAAGCTTCCACAGACAGGCGACAATGCAAATCCGCTTCTTTATCTTGGAATTGGTGCACTTGCACTTATTACAGGTGTTGGAGTCGGACTTCGTGGAAGAAAGAAAAAGAATAAACAGTAACAATTAACCTTGCGGGGAATGTAAGCCAGTGACTTATGTTCCCTGCTTTTTTTGATTTGGAGGACAAATAGTGGTAGGAGAAAGAATCAGATATTACAGAAAACGACAAAAAATGACACTCAGGGAACTGGGCGAGAAAAGTGGTTTTGAAAATAGAGGTGATGTAAGAATTGCCCAATACGAAAATGGTTCAAGAGTTCCAAAGACGGGAACGTTGAACAGGATTGCAAAGGCACTTGGTATTCCGCCAGAAGAATTATTCTGTGAGAACTGTAGAAAGTGCATGTTTCTCAAGAATTATTACAGAAAGAAAAGAAAATCTCATACCACTTTTGATATGGGAATCGAAGAAGACAACAGTTACAGAGAATACAAAAATCCCGATGATGAAGGAATTTTATATGACAATTTAGATTAAGGAGGAACATCAATATGATGAATTATGAGATTTTTAAGGAAGTAGTAAAAGAAAAGTTTATGGATTATATGCCTGAGAAGTTCAAAGGAATGGAGCTTGTGGCAGAGCCAGTGGAAAAGGTGAATATGACTCTTGATGGCATCATCTTAAGAGAAGAAGGCAGGAACATTTCGCCTACGATTTATATCAATGACATGTATAAGAAGTATCAGGACTGTGGTGATCTTGAGGAAACACTTATGGCTGCATGTGACTTTATGGAAAGGGCATATGAGCAGGCTCCGGTTGTTGATGTGGACAGCATTATGAGAGATGCTAACGAGAAGATTGTATTCCAGCTCATCAATACAGAGCAGAATAAGACCTTTTTGGAACAGGTACCTCACAGGGAGTTCCAGGATCTTTCTATTGTGTACAAGGTAATTATCAGTGCCGATAAGGATGCGGTGCAGAGTTCAAAAATTACAAATGAATTTGCAAAAAGACTTGGGATGAGCGAGGAACAGCTCTTTAAGTGTGCTGCTGAAAACACAAGAAGGCTCTTTCCACCTGTAGTACGAAGCATGAATGACATTATGAAAGAAATGTTCGCAAGGGATGGGATGCCACAGGAGATTGCAGATATGATGATAGCCGAGATTCCACCGGAACAGACAATGTGGGTGATTTCCAATGAAAAGGGTATCAATGGCGCAGCATCCATGCTTTATGAGAATGAGCTTCATGAGCTGGCAGAGAGTTTAGAGAGTGACCTTTATATTCTCCCTTCGAGCGTGCATGAGGTTATTGCTGTATCTTCAGATATGGGAAGCCCTGAGATGCTTGCACAGATGGTAGTTGAGGTAAATATGCAGGAGGTGTCTTTGGACGAGAGACTTTCCAATCAGGTATATCACTATGATAAGGATTTAAGAAAACTTACCCTTGCAACTGATACACCGAACAAGAGACTTGATGGTATCGTTGCAGAACCTCCCCTTGTATATGATGCGAAGGAAAAGTCCAGATAGGAGGCAGTTATGGAGCAGGAACTTACAATGGAAGAACTCATTGCTCTCATAAACAGCCAGAAAGGTGACTTTGTTATCCGTGTCGAGTTTGGAGAGGAGGCGGTGTCTGATGCCAAAGAAGAATGACTTCAAGCTTGATGTGGTTTCGGTAAGACTTGTAAAGGATGCTCCGATTTATTCGGAGCACACCTTTAACAATCCGGCGGATATAGCTGCTGTCATGGGAGACTGTATGTGCCAGTTTGACAGGGAAGTAGTGTGTGTGGTCAATCTAAGGTCAGATTTAAAACCTATCAATGTGCATTTTGCAAGTGTTGGCTCTTTAAATGAGGCAATGGCACATCCGAGAGAACTGTTTAAATCAAGTATCTTAAGCAATGCTGCAAGCATGATGTTAATCCATTGTCATCCATCCGGGAACGTATTCCCAAGCAAGGCAGACACGATGATGACGGATCGCATGAACAAGCTGTGTGAGCTGATGGGAATACCTCTCATTGACCATATCATAGTCGGTGGAGACAATCGTGAATTTTTCAGTTTCAGGGAAAAAGGCATGATTGATAATCCTAAGATTACCCTGAGCACAGATTACCGGACACTTGATATCAAGTCACCGCTTGTAGCAGAGCAGGGAAAGGCAAGGTGAAAGCATGGATGGAAGATTTACGGATGAAGAGCTTGCCATAGCAAAGAGTGTTGACCTGTGTGCAGTTGCTGAAAGCCTTGGGTATACAGTAAAGAGGATTGGCAAATACCACACTTTAAAGGAGATGGATTCCATCCGTATCTATAACAGAAGCCATTGGTACAGATGGTCAAGGCAGTTTGACAAAGGCAACAATGGCGGCTCACAGATAGATTTCTTACGGGTATTTTGTGGAATGAGTGTAAAAGAGGCTGTGTTCTGGCTTTTAGATTTCGCAGGATACAAAAGAATTGAGAAGCCTGTAAAGCAGCCTCTTGTTCATCAGGTATCGCAGAAGCAGGCAGAGGAGAGAAAGCCATTTGTCCTACCGGAACCGGCAGGAGATAATTCCTATATTATTTCCTATCTGAATCAGGAGAGAGGAATCAGCAGAGCAGTCATAGATCTGTTTTTAAAAGAAGGACTGATTTATGAGAGCAGGCATTACCACAATGTTGTTTTCAAAGGAAATGATAAAAATGGAGTGACAAGATTTGCAAGTATGCGGGGAGTGTTTGATAAGCAGGGCAAGCCATTCAAGTGTGATGTCACAGGAAATGATAAGAACTATGGATTTAATGTGGTAAATGTTAACAGTACAGAGCTTGTAGTATTTGAGGCTGCAATCGACCTTATGAGTTATGTCGATATCTTCGCGGATTATGAATCAAATAAGCTGGCACTTGGGATGCTTGCAGATGCACCACTTGAGACTTTTCTTCGGGAACATCCGCAGATTACTTCCATCCGGTTCTGCCTTGATGGAGATGAGCCGGGGAGAAAAGCAGCAACAGAACTTATGAGAAAGTATTATGAGCTTGGATATGAGGTAGAAGACTGTCCGCCACCTACCGGATATAAGGATTACAACGAGTGGCTTGTAGCGGCAAAGCTTAATCTGAATCAGATGAATCAGAGAGCAGATGAACCAGTCAGGGCATGAGAAACCGGATTTTGATGTGTGGGGGCAGAAAGCGCCCCCAAAACAGCAAAGTGGGGGCAGAAAGCGCCCCCAAAATGTCAAAGTGGGGGCGAAAAGCGCCCCCGCAATTCGGACACGACAAAATCCGGATGAAAGTCAGTATAAAAGTGGGGGCAGAAAGCGCCCCCAAAATAACAAAGTGGGGGCAGAAAGCGCCCCCAAAGTAGCAAAGTGGGGGCAAAAAGCGCCCCCACTTCCATAAACAGAGGGTTTTAGGGAGATTTTCTCCCTAACTAGATGGCATTAGGACAGAGATGTCTCTAATGCGTATCTAGCCGCCGTAAACCTAAGAGATTCAGACAGGCGTGTGGGTGGAAGAGATATACAAAACACGGATAAGGGAGGTGCAGGAAAGCAATGGATAAAGAACTTACAATAATCACAGAACCAGAGGAACTTATTGCCTGGGCAGACACATTTGATATCTTACTAAACCCTTCGATAGAAGATGCTGCAATTCTGCTTAACTATATGGAAGGACATGATTATGCCATTGGCATAGATTCAGATGGGAAGATGTACAGGCAGGATATTGCTGAAGAGAATGGCGAGATAGAACCATATTCGATTGATGATGTTATAGATATTGTCTGTGAATGGAACTATGAACTGATACTTGATGCGGAAGCACACAGGAGTGATCCAAAGGATTTTAACGACTATAACGAGTATCAGAGCAAGTATGAAAGTCTGAAAGCAGATGAAAAGAGACTGGACAGATTGTTTGATAAAACAAGTTATGGTAAGGAACTTATAGAAGTTGCCACAGAGTTTGCAGACAGGGTTATTGCCCAGCTGGGTAATAAAGAACTGGAAAAAGCTGCTGTAACAGTAGCAGAAGGAGTAAGAGAATACAGTACGGGTAAGAGAGGAAGGTGATTTTATGGCGGATAAAGTTCATTGTATAAGGAAAACACTAAGACTTATGCCACAGGAAGCGAAGGTACTTTCTGATAAGGCAAAGGCAAATGGAATGAATGAAGCTGAATATATCAGGCTTCTAATCAGTCAGAAACCAAATGATTATCCGGAAGTAAGGAAACTTCTTAAAGAGCTTATCAATGAGATAAACCGAATCGGCATTAACATCAATCAGATTGTATTTAACAGCAATGCACAGCTGTATTCCAAGAAAGATAAGGAACAGCTTGTGGCATATATGAAAAAGCTGAATCAATCTGTCAGCGAGGCGGTGGTAAAGATTGGCAATCAGTAAGATACTTCACATGAAGGACAGCGGGAATTCTTTTCATGCAAGGCATTTAAAGCGGGCACTGGATTATGTAATGAATCCTGAGAAAACGCAGGGAGAAAGATTTGTGGGAGCCATAAACTGCCAGGCAGATATGGCTTTTGAACAGATGATGGATACAAAGAAGCAGTTTGGAAAAACAGACAAGCGACAGGGGTATCATATCATTCTTTCCTTCAAAGAGGATGAGGTGGAACCAGACAGGGCTTTTGAGATAACACAGAAGTTTGTAGCAGAATATCTTGGTGATGCCTATGAAGCGGTATTTGTGGTTCATGATAATACAGACCATGTTCATTCACACATTGTATTTAACAGTGTAAGCTTTGTGGATGGGAAAAAGTATCGCTACGAGAAAGGTGACTGGGCAAAGTATATCCAGCCGATTACCAATAAGCTGTGTCAGGAGTATGGTCTTTCCATTATAGATGTGGAGGATGGCAGCAAAGAGAAAAAGCATGAGAATTATAAGGATTGGAGCGAATATCGTGAAGGCAGCTTTGTGTGGGCAGATATGATAAAAAGAGATCTTGATGCCTGCATTTTACAGGCAAATGATTTCAGTGGATTTCTGGAGCTGCTGTCGGAAAAAGGATATGAGGTCAAGCAGGGAAAGTATCTGGCAGTCAGACCACAGGGGATGACAAGATTCAGAAGATGTAAGACTCTTGGCGAGAATTATTCACAGGAAGCTATTGTGGAGCGTATTGCTAAGGAAGATTTATCTTTTTACCAGTCACAGAATGAGGAAAAACAGGCAGCGATAGTAAAGTGCTATGTCAAAAGATACCACAGGGCGAAGATGTCAGGCTTGCAGAAAAGATATTATGCAAAGCTTTACCGGATTGGAAAGCTGAAAAAGAAGCCATACAGTCAGGTATGGAAGTATAGGGATGATATCCGAAAGATGCATAAGCTGCAGGAGCAGTATCTATTTCTGGTAAGGCATAGGATTGAGAGTGCGGAAGAACTTGTTTCGGTACTTGATAATCTGACGGATAAGAAGAAAGAAGCATCAAAGGAAAAGAGTAAGACCTATAAGGCTAAGGAAAGATTCAAAGATATTTTTGACAAGGCTGAACAGATCCGGGGGCTTGATGATGCGGAATCGTGTTATCAGAGTGGGGATACCTTTTTTGAAGATGAGCACAATGCATGGGAAAGGCTTAACACTGAGCTTCTGGCACAGGGATACAGTGTGGAAGAGGTCGAGAGTCTTAGAAAAAAATATGAGAGCAAGTATGCACAGGACTGTAAGGCAGAACGGGCGGTATCAAAGGAACTTAATCTTGGAAGATCAATATGGAAGGAACTTACGGTATCAGCTTCGGCAGAAGAGAAGCAGTATGACAAAGAAACAATAAGAGACAGAAAAGAACAGCCGGTACGTTAGGCTGTTTTTTTAGTGGTTAGGAGGCATATATGGAAGAAAAAAGAGAGCCATTAAGTGAAATGGCGATTGAGAGAAAGATACAGATTCTTCGTAATAAGCATATGGACAGTGAGGTCATTGCTCTTGTCAAAAGCGATTATGAATATGGACTGACTGATGATGAAATCGGTCTGTATCTTAACAAAAGTTATGACATTGAGCAGATGAAGGTGTTATCAAAATGTCTGCATAAGGGTGTATCAGAAGAGTTGTTAACGCTGCTGAAAGATAGCAGGATGGCAGCACCTAAGATGCAGACAGCATTGGATTACTATGAAAAAGGTGTGCCGATTGATGCAATCAGAGAGGTAGTCCAAAAAGATGATACAGCAGTAAACATGCGCAGGATGTTTGATGTGGTATTAGAAAAGCTTAATAAAGCCAAAGAGCAGATGCCACAGGATTTAGAGTATGTGAAAAGTCTTGTAGCTCAGATGGATGAAGTGGTTGCAAAGATCAATCATCAGAATGAAAGGTATGATGCCCTGAATAAGAAGCTTTCTGAAATAGAAACTTCCAAAGATGACGAGGAAGTCAGGGAGCGTCTGGTCAAGGAGAACCAGGATAAGGACGCTCTTATCAACAGTCAGCAGAATGAACTGAATAAGGCAAGCAGTACGATTGCAAGACTCAGGGATGATATTGAGAAAAAGGATAAGGAGATGAAGCGTATGGGAGACAGAATAGAGTCATTGGAAGATAAGATCATAAGTGTTGCCACAGAGAATAAGAAAGAGGCAGAAAGTAAGGCAGAGCCGCAGGAAAGCCAGTCCGTATCACAGGCAGATAAAAAGATGGTTGATACAGTTGCAGTTCCTCAGAATATGCAGGCTGTGGCAAATGGAATTCCGGTCTATTATCAGATTCCGGTAGTTGATGGTACTGGAAATGTGGTGCAGAGACTTCCGATTGAGCGAAGTGTGAGAAAGAGCAGCAACAGCGGAGTGGCAAGTCTTTTTGCAAGACTGTCATTTAAGAAAAAGTCAAGAGCAGACATTGTAAAGCTGGTTGCATCGGGAGACCTTGTTCCGGCGCAGCTTGTGCAGATTAAGAGTGCAATAGAAAAGGGACTTACTGAGCCACAGCTTGTAGAGCTTATAAACAACAACATTTCAGCGGAAAAGATGAAGGAGATCATTGAGATTGCTGTGCTTGAAAACAGCATGGCAGATTAGGAGGAACTTATGAATTTAGCAGTAGTAAATGAAGCAGTAACAGAAATGAATGGTGTGGAGCATCAGTTTACAGAGGAAGAGAAAAACTTTGTTGTCCAGTTCGCATTCAGAAGTGGCAGCAAGGAAGACACGATTTCTCTTATTGAAGCTTTGGCACATTCAGCGGATAAGGCTGAGTCGGACGAGATTATGGTCACATACAGGTCTAAATATGATATGAAGCCTGCATGGGTGGAACAGGTGGAAAACCTGCTTGTGGCACTTGAAATGTATCGTATCGAGGAGGAGAAAGCAATCAATCATCTGGCAGATATTTTGACTGCTTATGGTATTGATGTATCAGCCGAGGAAATCCGTACTACAGAGACAGAAACACTTAAAACAACAGTCAGAGAGAAAGTGGAGGTGCGATAATGGCAGAAGAGATTCAGGAAGCGGTGCAGATCATCCGTGTAGCTTATGATGGCATTGAGATTGCCATGAAGGTAGGAAGCGGCGGCATTGCTGCCATGCAGAAGGCAATAGATTTCTTAAAAGGGATGCTTGATTATGAAAAGTCACTTGGCAAGACATCCATGAGAAAGCTGATCTTAAAAGGTGGCGATTTACAGGTGTTGCAGTTTAATACCGAAGATATGAAAAAGGTTGAAAAGATGGCAAAGAAGTATGGAATCCTGTATTCGGTACTTCCAGACTGTAACAGGAAAGATGGACTGAGTGAGGTAATCTTTCATACAGAGGCAGTTCCCCGTGTGAATATGATGATACAGAAGCTCAAGTTTGGTAAGATTGCCACATTTGACGATTATCTGAAGAATGGAGATGAAAAATCCCTTGGCAAGCTGATGGATTTTTTGAAGAAACAGCAGGGAAACGAGAAAAGCCACACGATAGAAGGGGATAGGGTTAATACCGCTATTGACGGACTGATCGAAAAGGTCGGAATGTTTGCAATGGAAAAGAAAGCTATCAGTGTGGATCAGGTCAAGGAGAATTTCAGTATCAATGGTGAGCAGGCTGAAAGTGTTATCAAACAGCTTGAGACAATCGGTGTGCTTGGCAGCAAGAATGAGGATGGCACCCATACAGTCATGATGGACAAGGATGCATTTATCAACCGTGTCAGAGGCTATCAGGACCTTGCTGAGAGAATGAGGGCAGTTGCAGCATCAAAAAATGCGAACCTGTCAGATGTGACAATCAGCAAGAAGCTGATTATCGAAGAAAATGACCATGCTGTTAAGACCAGAGTTCCCGGCACATGGGGAGAAGAGGCAAGATATGTATGGCTCCGTAAGGAAAACATCATGGAGATTCATGGTGGAAAGACAATGCTTACCTTCCTTGATTCAACCAAGGATTATAAGCTCTACGATGAGCAGAATCGTGTGGTGACAACCCAGAAAGGAACCGAGCTTTATACTCACTACGACAAGGTGGAGTCATCTGTCAGGGAGCGTTACGAGAAAGTGCAGAAGCAGCAGAAAAAGACCACACAGAAGAAAACTGTTACCACAAAGAAAGCGAGGTAGCAGCCTATGCAGACAACAAAGAAAATGCCGTCACTGATATTCATCCTTGTGGGTGCAGTGTTAGCAGGGTATCTTGGTTATCTGATAAATGGTGCGTGGACGGAAGGGATTGCCTTTAATGAATTTATGGACAGATTCAATGAGGTATGTGCTGTTCCTTTTGCCAATTATTACAATTCCAATACAGTAAAAGCAGTAGCCATTGCATTAGGTATCTATGCGATGGCTATTGTCATGTATTACACCAGTCAGAGAAACTATATGCCTGGCAAAGAATTTGGTACGGCAAGATTTGAAAATCCGAAGCAGGTCAACAAGATACTTGCAGATAAGGATGAAAATTTCAACCGGATACTCAGCCAGAATGTGAAGATGTCGCTGGATTTCAGAAGGCTCAAGCTCAATGGAAATATCCTTATCTGTGGAGGCTCCGGAGCAGGAAAAACATTTTATGAAGTAAAGCCGAATCTTATGCAGATGCCGCATAACTGTTCCTTTATCTGTACCGATCCAAAGGGAGAAATCCTTAGAAGCTGCGGGCAGATGTTAAAAAATAACGGATATAACCTGAAAGTCATTAATCTGTTAGAGATGGATAAATCAGACTGTTACAATCCGTTTTCTTATATCAGAGAGGAAACAGATGTGGTCAAGCTGATTACAAACCTTATCAGCAATACGACACCAAAGGGAGCGACACCAAGTGATCCGTTCTGGGAAAAAGCGGAAGGATTGTTCTTACAGGCTATCTTTTATTATGTGTGGCTGGAGGTACAGCCGGCAAAGAGAAACTTTGAGACAGTACTTAAACTTCTTGGAGAAGCAGAGGTTACAGAACAGGGAAAAGCATCGAAGTTGGATGTGCGTATGAAGTTTTTAGAGGAAAGTTCCCCACTTGGAGCCAATCATCCGGCAGTCAAGCAGTACAACAAATGTATGAGAGGTGCAGGAGACACAGTCCGTTCCATTATCATAAGTGCCAACTCAAGACTTGCATTTCTTGAGAATAAGCAGGTTTTACGACTACTCTCAAAAGATGAGCTTAATCTGTCCGATATCGGTATCGGAGTAAATGGGGATGGTGAGACAAAGACAGCACTGTTTTGTGTAATCCCGGATAGTGATAAATCCTATAACTTTATTATCGGTATGTTATATACGCAGATATTTCAGGAATTGTACTATCAGGCGGACTTTAACTGCGGAGGCAGGCTGCCAATCCATGTGACATTTATGTTAGATGAATTTGCGAATGTCGCATTGCCCGATGACTTCTGTTCCTTGTTATCGACAATGCGAAGCCGTGAGATTTCAAGTATCATCATCATTCAGAACTTTGCCCAGTTAAAAGCACTTTTTAAAGATACCTGGGAGACAATTCCCGGCAACTGCGATACGTTTATCTATCTCGGTGGAAACGAGCAGAGTACGCACAAGTATGTGTCGGAGCTGCTTGGAAAAGGTACGATTGATAAGAAATCAAGCGGAGAGACAAAAGGCAGACAGGGAAGTTCTTCAAGAAACTATGATGTATTAGGAAGAGAATTGTTCACACCCGATGAAGTCAGAAAGCTGGATAACAAAAAGTGCATTATCTTTATCCGTGGCTTTGATCCTATCATGGATAATAAGTTTATACCATTCAATCATCCGATGTTTAACCAGACAGCAGATGGCAAGGGAGAGCCTTATGTTCATCAGATAAGAGGAGCAGATAATCTTATCGGTCCGCCATTTGAGATTCTTTCAGACAAGGCAGTTAAGTATTATGAAAAGCTGAAGGATAAGGGCGAGAATGTGTATATAGACTCTCTTACCTATGAGCAGTTTATGATGCTTGGTGATGCGGAATTAAGCAGAAGATTCTCCATGCAGGATGAAGCAGAGCAGAAAGCAAAGATAGACAGAGAACAGGCAAATGAGCTTGAGTATGTTGATGAATCACAGAAGTCAGATGCTGCAGAAAGTGCTAACGCTTCTAATGGAAGTGCTGGAGCTAAGCCTGTAAGGAATCCTGAGAGGGAAAAGCCTAAGTGGGAGGATACCATCACAAACAGAATGCTGCATTGGTCATATACACCGGAGCAGAAAGAAGAGGTGAAGAAAGCACTTGCTGCAGGTGTTCCCAAAGCAACGATTCTTACTTACTTTTATCCGGAGGTTACTGTGGAGAAGATGAGTTCTTATCGGAAGAAGCATTAAATGATATCGCATAGGAACAGAAAATGTGGTATACTGTGTCTATGTGAAATGAATGTGTTTTACAAATCGGAAGTTGTGAACTTAGAATTAGAGGTGTTGAAAATGAAAATAATAATTATATTTATTGATTTACTGATGGCAACTGTTCTCTTTTTTGTTGGAAGATTTTTTATCAAATCAAGGAATACAGAAAGAAGTGTGCTGTTTTTATCAGGAGATTATACTGGATTAAATACAGAGAAAATATGCAGAGTTACTGGAAAACGGATTAAGACATGGGCAATGCTCTTTTGTCTTGGCGGTATAATTGATTTTATCAAGCTGGGCGCAGGAATAATAATAGTTTCCGTTTTTTTTATTATCTTACTTGTATTTCATTTGGTTGATATGACTATAAATCGAGACAAGTACCGGGCATAAATTCAAGTTTGTCTGACTCATAAATAATTTAATAGCAGGATTATAAGCACTTTAGCCAATAACTGGTTAAGGTGCTTTTTTCATGTCATAAAAGGAGGTGGTTGAAGCACAACACATCGGGGAAAGCCCGATTAATCATTACAACAGGCATTGCCTGATAATCATATAGTAAAAAAACAAAGACAGAGAGGAATGTATATATTCCATTCGGAAATCAGCCGGATTGGAATGTGTACATTCCTTTCTGGCTTTTTCCATATCTGTCACACATCAAGAAAAAGGAGATTTTTATCATGAGAAAAGAACAGATTACAGTAACTAACAATTCAGTCTGCAATAGCGCAGAAAACAAGGGTTTGGAGGGAAAAGGCATGAAGAGAAGATTACTTCATTTTAAGAAAAGAATGGTTCCGGCAGTATCCGGAGCACTTATGGGAGTGATGCTTATGAGCACTACCTGTTTTGCAGCAGGTACAGGTACTTCCGCAGTAACACAGCCGCTTGAGAATTTAAAGACACTTATCATTGCAGTCATTGGTGCGGTTGGTGTCATCATTCTTGCAAAGAATGTTATGGAGTTCGCACAAGCCTACCAGCAGCAGGATTCATCTACCATGAACTCTGCACTGAAAGGAATTGTAGCAGGTGTCATGATGGCTGGTATTTCAACAGTACTGACATTCTTAGGCTTCTAAGATGGGGGAAAAAGTTCCCCTTTTAGTAAAAGGAAAGAGGTGAATAACAAGTATGGATATTTTTAAGCTTGGAGACAAGATCCTTGCACTTCTTGAGGCGGTGTTTGGGTTTTGGAACAATCAGATATCCCTGGTCTTTGCAATGCTTGGACAGTCACCGGTCAGTTTCAAGGGCGGAGGTCCTTGGGCAGTTATTGAGGGTATTGAGCCGGTCTTTGTAGCGGTCGGTTCATCCCTCGTTGTGCTGTTCTTTGTTATCGGTTTCTGATCGGAAAGCATAGATGTAAAAGATGAAATGAGGTTTGAGTCTATATTTCGTATGCTTATCCGACTGGGACTTGCAGAATGGTTTGTTGCAAATAATGTCACGATCATGAAAGCGTTTTTTACTTCCATAGGAAATCTGGTAGGACTTATATCTGCCGGGACAACAACACAGCTTGCTATTGACAGTACACAGGCAGATATCATTAAGGAACTTGGATTTGGTGAAAGTCTGGTAATGCTGATACTTACAGCATTGCTTGCAATCATCATTATTATCTGTGGATTCTTTATCATCTACACAGTGTATTTCAGGTTCTTAAAGATACTGATTATTGTGCCGCTTGGTGCGATTGCATGCTCCACAATGGCAGGAAACAGAATGGTCAGTCATACAATGGCTACCTACTGCAAATATTTTCTTTCGTGTGTATTCGAGGCAGTAACGATGGCACTTGCAATTGTGGTATGTAATGCATTTATCAATGCAGGACTTCCGGCATTTACAGGAAGTTACGCTGACTGGGCACAGACGCTTATTTATTTGTGTGAAATGACATTTACGATAGCAATGACTGTTGGAAGTGTGAAGGGTGCACAGACACTTACAAGCAAGGCATTTGGATTATAGAAGGAGGCAGAAATGGATAATGAAAAGAAACAGGTTACTTATAATTCAAGCATAACCGGAGAAACGCAGGTGACATTTGATATCCAGCAGTATATGAATAACAGGGCAATGTTTATCGGTCTTATGTGTAATGAAGATGGATATGAGGAGCCTTTTGGGGATGTGACTGTGAATTTGTCGGTTGCAGCACCAAATTACTGCGGATATCTGAATGTGAATGACATGCCGGATATTGAAGAGTTTATTACAGACAATGACATTGGAGAGTTTACAGGATTCACGCAAAGGAGCGGTTTCTGTGAATATCCGCTTTATCTGTTCAATGTAGATAAGCTTAGGGAACTGTGTCCGGATGGAATGGATAAGTATGAGGCGAATATTGGAATGACAAGAAAGCCGGAAACAAAGGATTTATCAAGATAGGAGGCAGGGACAATGGTAATCGAAGTAAACAAGGATATTGACCGCTATCAGGAATCGGTTGCGATGGGACTTACTGCAAGGCAGCTTATATTTTCCATTGCAAGTGTAGTGGTTGGTGGCGGTATTGTCCTTCTTCTTTACAAGTATATCGGTCTTACTGGTTCTGCTTATGTGGCAATTCCATGTGTGGCACCGATTGCTCTTGGCGGATTCTATTCCTTTAACGGGATGAATTTCTACGAGTATATGGGAAAGAAACTGCATTTTATGTTTGGTAACAGGGCACTTACCTATGTATCAACAGAGGGAGAGCCTGCAATAAAGCAGTTAGAAGCAGAACAGAATGAACAGGTAAAGAAGAAAGGCAGAAAGGCTGAACCGGAGACTGTAACAGCTGATTCGGCTGTAAAGAAGCAGGAGGAGTTTGAAGCAATGAAGAAAAAGACGAGAAACATGCTGTTTGGACTTGTCGCAGTCATCGTGGCGGCAGTAGCAGGCATTGCAGTATATAAGGCAATGCATTAGAAACGAATAGTATCTGACCGAAAGGTCGGGAACACAGCCCGCAGGGTGAAGTTCCCGGCGGGCTTTCATTATAAGAAAGCGAGGTTAGAGACATGGGTTTATTTACAGACGGATTTAAGTTATTAAAGAAGGCGAGTGAGCCTTTGTATAAGACACCTAAATCCATTCAGGAAACCATAGAGATTATGGCGGTGGCTGAAAACGGCATTTTTGAAGTAAGCAAAAATAAGTATTCCAAATGCTACCGCTTTCAGGACATCAATTACACAACAGCAACGGAGGATGAGCAGATCGGCATATTTGAGAGATACTGCAAGTTCTTAAATTCGCTGGACTGTAATTATAAGATTACGATCAACAATAAGAATAAAAACATGGATGAACTCCGTGACAAGGTTCTGATTGCTGAGAAAAACGATGGCTTCAATAATTATAGAAGAATCTACAATGACATCATTGAGGAGAAGATTATTGAGGGCAGACAGGGGATTGAGCAGGAGAGATATCTGACGATCACGATTGAGAGGAAGAACTTTGAGGAGGCGAAGGCACAGTTTGCAACCCTTGAGGCAACGATACACAAGGCTTTCATTGAGCTTGGTGCGGAGATTGTACCACTTAATGGCAATGAGAGACTGAAAGTGCTCTATGACTATTATCATCTTGGAGATGAGGGCAGTTTTGATTTTGATATCAAAAAGGCAAAGAAGGTCGAGGCAGATTTTAGAAATGATCTGTGCAATGGGATGGTGAAATATTTCCCTGACCATTTTGAAGATGAGAGTAAATTCTGCAAGGCACTTTTTATCAAAAAGTATCCGAGCAGTTTGTCAGACAGATTCATCAATGAGATTACTTCCCTTCCGGTTCATTCCATCACGAGCATTGATGTGGTGCCTGTGCCAAAGGATCTGACCACAAAGGTGCTTCAGAAGAAATACCTTGGTATTGAGTCGGATATCATTAAGCAGCAGAGAGTCCGTAATAAGAATAATGACTTCTCTACGGAAATCTCATATGCCAAGAGAACGGAGAAAAAGGAGATTGAGGAAATCATGGATGATGTTCGTGAGAATGACCAGTGCCTTTTCTTCGTGGGAGTAACTATTATTCTTATGGCAGAAAGCAAGAAGGAGCTTGAGAGTGTATGTGAGACTGTGGAGACTATCGGAAAGCGTAACAGCTGCACGATTGATACACACTACTTAAAGCAGAGGGAAGCTCTCAACACAGCACTTCCGATTGGTGTAAGACAGGTGGAGACAATGCGTACCCTTCTTACCCAGTCACTTGCTGTACTTATGCCATTTAATGTGCAGGAGCTTAATGATAGCACGGGCAATTACTATGGTATCAACCAGATCAGCAAGAATGTGAATATCGGCAATAGAAAGAAGCTGATAAACGGAAATGGATTCGTTTTCGGAGTGCCGGGTTCCGGTAAATCCTTCTTCTGCAAGATGGAAATGGGCAGCGTATTCTTGTCGGGAGATGATGAAATAATCGTCATAGATCCAATGAACGAATACTTTGATATTGCCGAGACTTATGGCGGAACTGTAGTAAATATGTCTACCTACACGGATAACTATGTGAATCCGCTGGAGATGGATGTATGGAGCCTTGATCCGAATGATTCCAAGGGAATGGTAAGAGAAAAGGGCGAGTTTATGCTTGGACTTTGTGAGCAGTGTATCGGGGACAGCTTAAATTCAAGACAGAAGTCAATCATTGATCGTTGTGTGAGAAAGCTGTATATCGACATTGCAAGGAGCAAAGAGAAGTATATCCCGGTGATGAGTGATTTTTACGATATCCTTATGGCACAGCCGGAGGATGAGGCAAAGGACATTGCATTGTCTTTGGAGCTTTTCGTAAATGGTTCACTTAATATCTTCAATCATCAGACAAATGTGGATGTGGATAACAGATTCACAGTATATGGCATCAGGGACTTAGGTACGGAGCTTAGTCCTATCACAATGCTTGTCATGATGGAGTCTATTCAGAACAGGATTGTTGAGAATGGCAAGAGAGGCAAGGCAACATGGCTCTATATTGATGAGTTTCACGTCCTGCTTAATTCCGAGTATTCTGCAAAATATCTGCAGCAGCTCTGGAAGAAAGTAAGAAAGCAGGGAGGACTTTGTACCGGTATCACGCAGAATGTCGTCGATCTGTTGCAGAACTATACAGCAACCACAATGCTTGCAAACTCTGAGTTTGTGGCACTCTTAAAACAGGCGAATACAGACAGTTCCAAGATGGCGGAAGTTATCGGGGTATCAGAGGCACAGCTAAGATTCGTAACCAATACTGCATCGGGAATGGGACTTATCAAGTGTGGCTCGGTGGTGATTCCGTTTGATAATCAGATTAGTAAGGATACAGACCTTTACAGACTGTATAACACCAATATTCACGAGAAGATTGCGGAACAGAAGAAAAAAGAAGCAATGCTGCAGTGATAACAGATGAATTTTTATAGAATCTATAGTATAATCAAGAGGTCGGATGAATGTCCGACCTTGATGATAATAAATTAGATATTCCCTATTTTAAAGAAAAAAGCATATAAGATTCGATATGAAAAATAAATAAGGAAGCAGTTCTAAAATGTATCATTTGTACCGGAGAACATGTGGCTGGATTTTAAGATATGCATATCGTACACTTTGACGAGAATATGTTGATTGGGGATGCAGCGGACCTGGATGCATTTATGGAAATGTATGGTGTGGAAGCAATTTCCAAGGAATATTTGTAATTATTAGGGAAAAGAAAATTTGAATTTTACGCACTATTAACTTTTGGATATAAAGTGCCGATATTACAGATATAGAAACGGATTTCTGTATCAATTTTCAAGGAGGATGATACCATGATTAGAGCAGCTAATTTAACACAGGTAACAGATTATTATAAGAGCAATACTGTTAGTAAGCAAAATAACACAGAGAAAGCAAAAGATGTGCAGCCCAATGCACAGAAAATAAAATCCAGCGAAGATAAGTTATCTTCTAAGGCACAGAAATATCTGGAAACATTGCGTAAGGATAATGCGGATTTCGATTTTATTATTGCTGATAAAGGCGATGATTTCAGAGGATTAGTAGACCAAAGCGATAAGGAATTTACAGTTGTTTTTTCAAGTGCTGAACTTGAAAGAATGGCATCCGATGAGAAATATGCACGGGAAAAATTGTCTACGGTAAAAACTGCAGTTGAGATGTCAGATAAAATCAATGAACAGTTTGGGTTTGAACGTGCTTGGGGAACGACAGACAATAGTGGAACTGTATTAAATAAGTTAACTATGTCCTTTGATGATGATGGAAAGATGACACTTTTTGCTGATTTGGAGAAGATTACAGAAAAGCAGAAAGAACGGCTTGAAGAATTAAAGGAAAAACGTGCAGAGGAGAAAAAGCAGGAAAAGAAGGATGTAACTGTTAAGCGGACTACAATTCAGGCAAATTCAAAAGAAGAATTACTTGAAAAGATTTCTGAACTGGATTGGAGTAAGATAACAGAAGAAAAGGCAACACAGGGTATGAAGTTTGATATCACTATTTAATCGTAGCATTAACCGGGAATTGGAGGTGTGCTATGATTGCAGGTACAATACGAAACGCTGTGAATCAGATGCAGTTAGTAAATGATTGGGAGCAAAAGAAGGCTACCGGGGATGTTGTAAAGAAGCAAGAGGGTATGACTGTAACAAGTCAGGAAGAAAGCATGATTCAGCATTTCCGAGAGCAACTTGAGCGAGACAAAGAAAGTTCTGCATATAGTCAGATTTATAACAAGATTGCAAGCGGTCAAGAATTAACAGCTTCAGAAGAAGATGCTATTCGTCAGAAAGACCCTAAAGCCTATATGGAATATAAAGCGGCAAGAATGGAACAAGAAGCTTATGAGCGTAGGTTGGAGAGATGTAAGACAAAAGAAGAGGCTCAAAGGCTTCAAGTAAATGAGATGAATGGAAATTTGGCAGAACTAAAAAGTATCGTGAATAATCCAAATATTCCAAAGAGTGAAAAGCTTAAGGAAGCTCAACGTATCATGGGAAATACTTTTAGAGCTGTAGAGTCATTCACAAGATTTGTAAAAAGTACAGAATATAGGGATTTGCCAACAGAAGAGGAAATTGTAGAGACATCTATAGAAAAGGGGCAGGTTGCAGAGGATTCAAACGATACTGAAATGTCTGAACAGTTAACATCAGATACAACTGTTTCAGTAGATGAGGCAGCAAAAATAGTAAATGATTCGAAGCGAGATTTACAATTAAGTGATGTTCACCAAATTGAAAAAGATGTTATAGAGGAAATGAAGGATATCGAAATAAAGCATTTTGGTGAGAAGAAATCATCGGTCAGAATAGACATTACGGTATAGGAATAGTCTGCGTGAAATTTCAGTTTCATGTTGCTTTTAATAATTGAATATTGAATGATTTTACATAGCCGTTAAGGAGTAATTTTTGCTCCCTAGCGGCTTATTTTATTTTTCAAAGTAGGAGGTGAGAAAATTGAAAATTAGAAAGGTTGATGACAAACCGATGGTCATTCACACCAAGGAGAAAGCCAAGATTCATGCCCACGAACCGAAGGGAGCCAAGATTAAGGGGAGTAACATCTATACAGTAGAGAGAGGTCCTAAGACAGCTGGTGCAAAGGTAACTGATACGGATAGAAAGAAGTCCTATCGCAAGAGTACCATTCATCAGTCGGAGCCGAAGAATAAGGGATTATCAAGATTCAAGCAAAACCTTAAGGAATCAAACACTTCCATCAAGACCAAGAACACGAATCTTCACATTGCAGGAAGAACTGGAGCACTTGTAGCCGGGGCAGTAACAGATCAGGTGGAAGGCGGTCAGGAGGTATCGCAGGCAGCATATCTTGCATATGAAGCAAGCCGCCCTGTTACCGGAACTGCTTCTAAGGGGGCTGCACTTTTCAGGAAAAAGGCGGCAGCCGAGGCAAAGAAGCGTATCAAGAAGGTAGAGGCAGGAAAGAAGCTGGCAAAAAAGACAGCAAAGAAAGCTGCCAAAGATACAGCCAAGACTGTAGCTAAAGAGACGGCAAAAGAAACAGCAAAGACTACTGCCAAGGTTGCAACGAAAACTGCTACAAAGGCAGCTGCTACGGCGGCAGGAACAGCGGTTGCACCGGGAGTAGGCACGGCAATCGGCATGGCAGCCGGATATGCGGCAGGTGTGTCCATAGAGGTCAAGGATGAAAAGATGACAAACCGGAGCAGGAAGATAAAGTTCTTTCTGGATAAGATGAAAGCACAGGAGAATCAGACGGATAGTGTGGCAAAGCTGGTAAAGGATCTGATTGTGCGAAAAGCGATCACCTGGGTAAAGGCAGCTGCACCGATTATCGGACTGGTGCTGTTGTTACTTGTTCTTGTAGTTGCCATGATTGCTGTTCCGGTTATTGCGGCGATAGCAATCCTTTACAATTCTCCATTTGCTTTATTCCTGCCACCACTTGAATCAGGAGATACCGTGCAGACAGTAACGAGTGCTTATGTGCAGGAGTTTAACCGGGATGTGAACACGAAAGTGAATGAGCATACCGGATATGACCTTGGAGAGCTTGTATATGTGGATTATGAAGGTATGGAAGAAAACCCAAGCAATTACTATGACATCATGGCAGTCTATATGGTCAAGCATGGTGTCGGAGATACTGCAACAGTCATGAATGACACTTCAAAAGGATGGCTGCAGGCAGTTGTAAATGATATGTGTTCATACACCACAAGCACAGGAACAAAGGATGTGGAAGAAACAGATGCAGACGGTAATGTAACGACTGTCACGAAGTCTGTTCTGTATGTGAATGTCACACTGAAATCGTACAGAGATATGATTTCGGTCTATGGATTTAATTCTGATCAGGTGGAAATGCTTGAGCAGATCATGAGTCCGGAGTTTATGGGACAGCTTGGATATGCCGGAAGCGGAAGTGGCGGCGGAGGCGGAAGTCCGGGAGTAAGCTCCATGACTGAGGATGAAATCAATGCCATCCTAAACGAAATTACAGACAGCAGGCAGAAAACAGTCTGCTCCTATGCACTTCACAGAGTTGGCTTCCCTTATAGTCAGGATTTAAGAGACAGCGGTAACTATTATGACTGCAGCTCCTTAGCCTATTATTCATGGAAAGATGCAGGCGTGGATATTAGTTACGGCGGTGCAACCACAGCGGCAGCGGAGGCACAGGGACTGGATGAAGCCGGAAAGACAGTCTCTTTTGATGAGTTACAGCCGGGAGACCTTATTTTCTACAGCTTTACAAGTAACGGTAGATACAAAAACATCAGCCATGTGGCAGTATATGTCGGTAATGGCAAAGTGGTAGAAGCACTTAATGAAAATCTTGGTGTGGTTTACCGGGATGTGGCAAGCACAGGAAAGATTGTTGTGATAGGAAGACCATAACAGGAAATTTACAGAGAGGGCATAGTCCCTCTCTGAGACTGGAGGTAAGAATGGATTTAAAAGATATGCTACTGGTAACAGAAAACGACAGGGGAACAGAGACAAATATGCTGATGACTCTGGATGATTATAAGAGTTTTATAACAGTTGATGACATGTCAGAGCTTGCAGACAATTTGTTGCAGCTTGGAAGGACACTTGGTGAAGCAGGTAACTTCGCAGAGTATTACAGGGCAGCAAATGTAACTGTATCTGCGAGATTCTGTCTGGATGATATTCAGCTGGGACATTTTCTTCAGGGGTTTTATAACGATTCCAAAGAATTTCGGTTTGATAAAGAAGCCAGTTCTTCTGAATGTGTTGCAAAACTTAAGGAGATTGGAATGACCGATAAGGGCTGGGTGGATGATTTTAACCTGCATTATGAAATGGAGAACCGCTCATTTGAAAGGGGACAGACATTTCATAACTTCAATGACCATGATTATATGGTGCTTGAAGCATTATCACCAAGAAATCTTGTGGTGATGGATATGAAGTCAGGTTCTCTTACAATTGCCCTTGGTGCGACAGAGTATAAGCGTTATCCGAAGGATGAGAAGCCTACAAAGGACAATACCACAATCGGGGTATCGTGGGAGCATGGCATTTATCTAGGTTCCACACTCTCAACTACGAATTTCAAGGCATACAAGAGGGAGTATGGCACACCGGAAAAGATAGAGGATATCTATGATTACAGGGCAAAGCTAAAGCAGAAGTTCTATTTTTATCAGGATATGTCAAAGGATGATGATGTGCCAAAGAAGCTGCAGAATGATTTCCTTCACCAGATGTATGAGGATTTCGGAACGATTGAAGAAGACTGTTTTTACGACAGGCTGGAAGATGGAAAGTACGATGAGGGCTTTAAGGAAAGACAGGTAAAGGAAGAAAAGAGCCGGTGATGAGATTTTTACGGGAGGCGATATCATATGGAACAGGAATTTGATGTTGAGATAAAGGAAGTGCTTTCACGAGTACAGAAAGTAAAGGCAGAGTCGCTTGACGATGCCATCAATAAGGCAATGGATATGTATTATGCAGAGCAGATAGTCCTTGGAGCAGAGGACATGAAGGGAGTTGATTTTGCGCCTATAGGCGAAGGTCAGCTCCCTTCTTCATTAAAAGAAAACGGAGGAAGAGCAAGATGAAAAGTGATTCAACAACAGTAATTAAGAACATGGAGTTTTTAGTAAAGGAACTTCATAAGGAGTGGGACAGATCGGGTGCTTCTAAGGCATCCGTTATTATTTCCCTTGAGGAAGTAGATGGTATCAATGATAAGTTAAAAGAGATTATCTATCAGACACAGAAGTCAGTCGATGAGGACGAGCTGACCTTTAAACAGAGCATTGCAAAATCAAAAGAGTGCTATGTGCTTCTTCGTGTGGTGCGTAAGATTGCAAAGAAAAAGGATAAATGCGAAAAACAGGTAATCGACAATGAATTTGCAATCGAGCTGGATAAGGATGAGTTAAAGCTATTTAAGGGATTGTTTGCAGAGATGTTTAAGTAGAGGAGGACAAAGGTATGGGCGTTGATATGAAGGTCAAAGCGATATACGATTCTGAGATTGGTAACATCACCAGATCAGAAAAGAGCTGGAAGGATGTGTTAAAGGTTGCAGGTCAGTTATACCGCTATGAATTTGACAATATCGTTATGGTAACAGCTCAGAGACCTCCGGAAAAAAGCACACTCATGGCAGATTATGATACCTGGAAAAAGGTGGGAAGATATGTAAAGCGTGGTGCGAAAGGCTGCGCCATCTTTCCGTCAAGGGCACTGAATCCACGCATGAGGTATATCTTTGATATCAGTGACACCGGAGGGAAGAATGTTAAGCTGACATGGGACCTTGAGGGAGAAAATCTTAAGGATTATGTGGATTTTCTTGTATCAGAAGGTCAGATTGAGCAGTACGATAACAGCGACAGGGAGTCTCTAAAAAATATATTAAAACAGTTTACAAGAACAGATGTTTGGCTTATAATAAAAGAAGAGTTCGGAGACCGAATGACCGAGCTTATGCAGCTATCAGGTAGTGTGATAAAGGAAGAAAGTAAGAAACGCAATGGCTTACAGCAGGAAATGGACATGGAGCAGCTTGTATATGCAAGTGTCATGTATGCTGTAGGGACGAGATGCGGATTTGACTTATCTGTGCAAGAACAGGATTTTAGTCAGATCGTAAATATCAAAGACGAAGAGATCATTTACCGTCTTGGTTCCATTGTATGCGATGTCTCCTGTAGTGTTCTTAGAGAATTTAGTCGTAACTTAAAGGCAATCGAGAGCGAAAGGAGAATTGGATATGTTAGAAGAAATGACTTACAAGGAAGTGGACGGACTGCTTTATCCGCAGATAGAGATGCCGGACGAGACGGAGGATCTCACGAAGCTGGGCAAATACGGAAGGATGGCGATGAACTATCTCAAGGAGAACGAGCCGGCAAGATACAAGACGCTGATGAGATTCGGGAAGATGTACGAGAAGATGTCAGCGGTAGAGGAGGAAGCGAATCAGCTGTACGACCAGCTGGAGATGCAGTATCTGGCGAAGCACAAGCCACAGAATCCGTCATCGACAATGGAGATGTGGAAGATAAGAGAGCAGGCGAAGATGCAGGCAGAGGAAGTGGTACTGAATCAGATAGTGATGCGATTCCACTAGAATCAGATGATACAGAACTGAATAGGGAACTTGATGAAATCAATTCATTGGGCGTCAGTAAGGAAGCCGAATATACACAGGCTTCCTTTTTTTTCGACCAGAACGGGCAGGCAAGCATTGGCACCATTCATACTGAGGACGAAAACAATAATCAGTTTATGCGTCAGTTCGAGCAGGACAGAAAAGCTGCATTAGCAGGTAAATACAATTACCTGAATCCCAAAAAGTCTGCAACAGTACCAGGTGAGTATATCAAACAGGTGCTTATGAGAGGTACAGGCTTTATCGGTGGCAAGGGCAGGGTATGTAAGATTTTTGAAACGGAGATTGATGCAGGAACCAGGGCAAAGCGTATCAAAGCAGAATATGGTCAGGGAGGTGCAGGCTGGCCGGTTGACGGACTGGGACTGCACGGATATGACACATTTCATGGGAATGGACTGCGTTTTCAGTGGCGAGATGAGGATGGAGAGGTTGAAGGATATGTTTCGTGGAAAGATATCGAAAAAGAGCTTGGTGTCATTATTCTTACAGGGGAATACCAGCCTGAGACACCTCGTATTGATGAGCTTGCGATGGACGGACTCCGTGAGGATGATGAGGTCATTGATGCCGAATACCGGGAAGTGGAACCGGAGGAGGCAGAATCAGAGATTGATGATTATGCAATACCGGATGAGCCGGAGAGCTATGCTTCTAACAGAGATTATGTAAGTGCAAAAGGCATGACACCACAGGAAACTGCCGATGAAGACCGCATGGTAACACAGGCAGAATATGGTGCAGAGATAGAAGCTGAAACAACTGAAAAAGATCCATCAGAGCTTCAGTATATTACACCGATTGATTATGCCAAGCGTATTGATGAGCTTGATGAAGACCTGCGTGATGCGGCGGAGATTCTTGTAACAGATTGCAGCTGCTACACTCCGTTTAGGGCATTCCTTATGGATGTGGTGCAGTCTGATTTTGCATTTATGCCCAATAAACTTGACCTTATCAGGGATATTGCATTAGGGACAGATAATGCAGAAAGAAAAGCATATTCCAACAATAAGTATGGTCTTGTGGAGTACTCAATCAGAAGCGGATATGTGAAGATCAGCTATAAGAACAGGAATGGTGTGCGAAAGGAAGGTGCTCTCGACTGGCGTGAGTTATATGAAATCTTATCTTATATGGTAAAACAGCCATTTTACTGTGGAGAAGACCAGAAAAAGTATTATCAGGAGACAAAGCAGAAAGCTGACAGGGATAAGATGAATCCGGTCTATAAGAGATTCTTTGATATCGAGGATAGTGTAAGAGCCAATCGTCTTGAAACCAGGGAAAGAGCGATTGCAAATGGCTGGAATACCAAGATCGATGAGAATGGACATGTAGTTTCAGATGATGTGGTATCAGTATCTGTGGATGATATTCAGGCTGATACAGAATCACAGGAAACTGTGGATTTTACACCAAAGCAGGAGCCAGTACAGAAAGTAGAAAGTCTTGAAAATGAGAAGAATGTTGACGGACAAACGAAGCACAATTTCCATTACAATCTCTGGGAAATGGAAAAAGGCGGTCCCAAGACCAGATACCAGTGGAATATGGATGCAATCCGCACTTTAAAGCAGATTGAATCAGAGAACAGGCTTGCCACACCTGAGGAACAGAAAACTCTGTCGAAGTTTGTCGGATGGGGCGGACTGTCACAGGCATTTGATGAGAATAACGCAGGCTGGAGCAAAGAATATGCAGAGCTTAAAGACCTTTTATCTGATGAGGAATACAGTGCTGCAAGGGCAACAGTAAATAACGCCTTTTATACTTCACCGGAGATTGCCATGTGCATAAATTCGGCACTTGTCCAGTTTGGTTTCAGAGGCGGCAATGTATTAGAGCCATCTATGGGTATCGGTAACTTCTTTGGAAGTATGCCGGCACCAATGCAGAGAAGTAAGCTGTATGGGGTGGAGCTTGACAGCATTTCAGGAAGAATTGCAAAGCAGCTTTATCAGAATGCCAATATCAGTATCACAGGATTTGAGAATACCACATATCCGGATAACTTCTTTGATGTGGTTGTCGGAAATGTGCCATTTGGTGATTATAAGGTATTTGATCCAAAGTACAACAAGTATAACTTCCGTATCCACGATTACTTCCTTGCAAAAGCACTTGATCAGGTAAGACCGGGAGGCATGGTTGCAGTAATTACCACAAAGGGAACACTTGATAAGGCAAATCCTACTATCCGAAAGTATCTGGCTGAAAGAGCAGAACTTGTGGGAGCGATAAGACTTCCGAATACTGCATTTAAAGATAATGCAGGAACCGAAGTGACAGCAGATATCCTGTTTTTGCAGAAGAGGGAGAGAAAGATTGATATTGAACCTGACTGGGTACACCTTGGTGTAACTGAGAATGGCATTGCAGTCAACTCTTATTTTGCAGAGCATCCGGAGATGATGCTTGGATCTATGGAATATGATACAAGGATTTACGGACAGGACAGCAGATATACAGTCTGTGTGAATAATGATGAGAACTTCAACATGTATGAAGCATTAAACAAAGCTATCGGTAATATCAAAGCACAGATGACAGATTTTGAGAGAGTGGCAGATGAGGCGGAGCAGACGGAGGAAGTTATCCCGGCTGATCCGGATGTGAGAAACTACACTTACACATTTTATGAAGGAAAGCTCTATTACAGGGAAAATTCCGAGATGGTAAGAAAAGAAGTATCACAGACTGCTGAGGAGCGAATCCGAAGTCTTGATGAAATCAGACAGATAACAAGAGAGCTGATTGATATCCAGATGGATGGCTGCAGCGAGGAGGAGCTTTCTGATAAGCAGAGACTTCTTAATGTAAAATATGATGCCTTTGTAAAGCAGTATGGCGCCATTACTTCAAAAGCAAACAGAATAGCTTTCAGGGATGACAGCGATTACCCACTTCTTTGCAGTCTTGAGGAAGTAAATGAAGACGGGGAGGTGAAAAAAGCGGATATGTTTTATAAGCAGACGATTAAGGCAAAGACTGTCATAGACAGGGTTGAGACTGCTGTGGAAGCATTAAATGTATCCGTCAATGAATTTGGATATGTAAATCTTGCCTATATGCTTTCTATCTATGAGCCGGATATTACAAATGCAAAGGATGAACTTGCGGAAAAAACAGGACAGGTAGCGGATGAGATAACGCTAAGTGATGATGCTTTGGCAGAGCTTAGAAGGGCAGTTCTTGTAGAAGAGCTGGATGGATTGATTTTCCTAAATCCTGACCGATACAACGAGAATAATCCGGATATCGGCTGGGAGACAGCAGACGAGTATCTTTCCGGAAATGTGAGAGACAAGCTTCGTGTAGCAAAAGCTATGGCAGCGGATACAGACAATCTGCAGGCAGAAAGATTTGCAGGCAATGTGGCAGCACTTGAAAAGGTGCAGCCGGAATGGATTGAAGCCTCTGATATTGATGTAAAGATTGGTACGACATGGATTGAGCCGCTTGATTATGAGCAGTTTATCTATGAACTTCTCAATACACCAAGGCGTGCAAGGGCAGTCAGAAGCCAGTTTTACAATACAGGTATTCAGGTACACTTAAATAAGATGAGCATGGAATGGTTCATCGAGAATAAGAGCATAGATAAGCATTCAGTGGCAGCTACTAAGACCTATGGTACAAGCCGCATGGATGCTTATTCTATTTTTGAGGATACGCTGAATCTTAAAACTGTAACAGTAAGGGACAGGATTGATGACGGTGATGGCAAATATCATTACGAAGTCAATAAGAATGAGACAATGCTTGCAAGAGAAAAGCAGAACATGATCAAGGAGAAGTTCAAGGAATGGCTGTTTGCAGAGCCGGAGCGAAGACAGAAATATGTGGAGTATTACAACGAGACATTTAATAACATCCGCCTGCGTGAGTATGACGGAAGCCATTTACAGTTTCCGGGAATGAACCCGGCGATTGAGTTAAAGCCACACCAGAAGAATGCGGTGGCAAGAATCCTTCTCGGAGGAAACACACTGCTGGCACACTGTGTCGGTGCCGGAAAGTCATTTGAGATGATGGCTGCCTGCATGGAGCAGAAGCGACTTGGACTTGCCAATAAGACAATCATGGTTGTTCCAAAGCCGCTTATCGGTCAGACTGCATCAGAGTTTTTAAGGCTGTATCCGTCAGCAAATATCTTAGTTGCCACAGAGCGTGATTTTGAAAAGAGTCGCAGAAAGCAGTTCGTATCAAGGATTGCGACAGGTGACTATGACTGCATTATCATGTCGCACTCGCAGTTTGAGAAAATCCCAATCTCCGCAGAGAGAAAGGAAAGAATGCTCAATGAGCAGATTAATGAAATCAGCTATGCGATTGATGAGATGAAGGAGCGTAACGGAGAGCGATGGACTGTCAAGCAGATGGAAAGCCAGAAGAAAAAGCTGGAGGAACAGCTGAAATCCTTATCTGATGAGAGCAGGAAGGATGACCTTATAACCTTTGAGGAGCTTGGTGTAGATTCTATCATGGTGGACGAAGCACATAATTTTAAGAACCTTGCGATTTTTTCCAAGATGAATAATGTGTCAGGTATCAGCAGTAGCGGAGCTAAGAAATCAACGGATATGCAGCTTAAATGCCAGTATTTGTCTGAGATAAATGATGGCAGGGGTATTGTGTTTGCAACAGGTACACCAATATCCAATACCATGTGTGAGATGTATGTCATGCAGCTTTACTTACAGAAAGCGGCACTTGAAGAGATGGGGATTTATCACTTTGATTCATGGGCGGCAAACTTTGGTGAAGTGACAACAGCACTGGAGCTTACTGTAGAGGGAAGCGGTTTCCGTTTTAAGAGCCGATTCAATAAATTTACGAATCTGCCGGAGCTTATGAATATATTCCGTGAGGTAGCTGATGTGCAGACAGCAGATATGCTTGACCTTGATGTGCCGGCTCTCCGTGGCGGCAAGCCTATTATAGTGGAGTCAGAGCCTGACTGGTATGTAAAACAGGTCATGGAAGACTTTGTTGTGAGGGCAGAGCGTATCAGAGGTGGTGGAGTTGATCCAAGTGTGGACAACTTCCTAAAGATTACCCATGAGGCAAGATTACTCGGAACAGATGCAAGGCTGATTGATAAGGACGCACCAAATAATCCGGATGGAAAGCTCAATAAGGTAGCGGAGAATGTCTGGAAAGAATATGAGAAAGGAAATGCCAACGGTCATATAGGCTGTCAGCTTATTTTTTCAGATATCGGCACACCGGGACCGGATAAGGACTTTACCATCTACGATTATCTGAAGGAAACACTTATCCAGTATGGTATTCCGGCAGATGAGATAGCATTTATCCATGATGCCAAGACAGATGCACAGAGGGATGCACTTTTTAAGGAGATGAGGACAGGTAAAAAGAAAGTTCTTATCGGTTCAACAGATAAGTGTGGAACAGGTGTCAATGTGCAGACACACCTTGTTGCAATGCATCATGTGGACTGCCCATGGAAGCCAAGCTCCATTGAACAGAGGGAAGGACGAGGCATCAGGCAGGGCAATGAAAATGAAGAGGTGGCAATCTACAGATATGTCACCAAAGGAACCTTTGATGCATACAACTGGTCACTTGTTGAAAATAAGCAGCGTTTCATCAGTCAGGTCATGACAAGCAAGGCAGTAAGCCGAAGCTGCGAGGATATCGACGAGGCAACACTTTCCTATGCAGAGATTAAGGCGGTTGCTACAGGCAATCCTTTAATCAAGGAAAAGATGGAGATTGACAATGATGTCCAGAGATTAAAGCTCTTAAAGGCATCCTATGACAATCAGAGATATGGACTTCAGGACAACTTTATGATTAAGTACCCGAAGCTCATTAAGACAGCAACAGAAAAGCTTGCCAATGTCCGTGAGGATGTAAAGGCAAGGGATAAGGAGCTGATTGATAATCCGGAATTTGCCATTACCATAGGCAAAGCAACCTACACAGAGCGTGTGGATGGTGGAACCATGATGCTTGAAGCAATAAGCAAGTGTAAGACCGGAGAGACAACTGCAATCGGTAAATTCCATGGATTTGAGCTGCTTGTGGAAAAGAACTTCCTTGACATCAATTATGTGGTGCTTCGTGGAAAGACAGAGTATAAAGCAGAGCTTTCCACAAGTCCGGTCGGCAGCATGGTGAAGTTGGAAAACCTGTTCAATGGACTCCATGAGAATATAGATTTCTTAGAAAAGAAGATTGAGCAGTACCAGAATGACCTTGAAGCATCAAAGACTGAGTATGATAAGCCATTTGCATACAGCACGGAGCTGGAAGAAAAGCTGGCAAGACAGTGTGAACTGAATGCCCAGCTTGACCTTGAGAACGCAAAGGCTGTGGATGCAGACCTGAGCGGACCGGAGGAAGAAAGAGAAGCAGATGACAGGATAGAATCTGCAGCAATTGTAGCAGAGGATAAAGGTGCATATCCAGCCGACAGAGAGGGCAGAACACGATAGGAGAGTGAATAATATGAGCATAAGAAAAGTGGTTGCAGGACTACTGATTACAGCAGGGATTGCCATTATGGCAGTCCCTTTTTTCTGGCGGGCAAGCGGAGAAAAACAGACAGAACAGCTCATAAGTGAATTTGAGCAGACATTGGAGGATGATTACGATGAAGAAACAGATGTGGAGGAAGAGCAAACCTCCATTAGTGAAGAAGATGAAGCCATTCTTAAAGAAGGCGGTGTTATCGGCATCATTGAGATACCGGGCATAGATATCCAGTATCCGGTAATGGAAGGAACCACAAGTAAAGTGCTTAATGCAGGGATCGGTCATATAGAAGAAACAGCAGGAATCGGAGAAAGTGGCAACTGTGTGCTTTGCGGTCATAACGGCAGCAGATATGGCACATTTTTCACACCACTAAATCAGATTTCAGTAGGAGATGATGTGACAATTATCGACAAAAACGGACAGACTCATATCTATGAAGTAACAGGCACAGAGGTGGTAAATCCTTATGACAACAGCATCAAGACACAAGGAGAGGAAAAAGAATTAACTCTTTTTACCTGTTCGCAGAAGGGGACTATGCGTTTTGTGGTCAGATGCAGATATAGGGAGGCAGTTGTGGATGAATAAAAGATACAGACTGTGTGATGTGGAAGAAGCTGTATCAGAGATGGAAGAGCTTATGGATATAGCAGATGACATTGCAGAGATAGATGATGATATGCAGATAGTCATAAGCGGCTGGTCTGTGTATGTTGAGAGTCTTAATCTGACACTTAGACAGGGGATTGCCTGTGTATGGGATGAAGGGGAAAGACTTTTTATGCCGGACTTTGATGTGACTATCGTGTATGAGGGGAACATTGAAACACAGGAGTGGCTCTATTATGAGCAGGATGGAATGATCGTTACACTTGGCAACTGGTTAAATGGTAGATTGTCTTGTGAACAGATAGAACAGCTTTGGTGTGAGCTTATCATACCAAAGCAAAACAAAGAACAAAAAGAAAGCGAGGAATAGCATATGAAGTATTCAATTAAAGTAAACGAAGTAAGAGCAAAAGAGGGCAGCAATATCAAAGGATTTGCAACAGTAGTATTCGGTGATTCATTTAAGATTACCAATATTGCAATCCTTGAGAATAAGGACAAGGGAGAGCTTTTTGTATCAATGCCAAGATACCGCTCCAATGAGCGTGATGAAAGCAACGGTGTGATCTATAAGGATGTGTGCAATCCTATCACAGCAGAGTTTCGAGAGGAACTCTATACCAATATCCTTGATGCCTATGCAAGAATTAAGGAACCGGAGAAAGAGGAGACACAGAAGCAGGAGCGTACACAGGAAATGCCGGAGTTTTCCGTAACTGTGACACCTTATGAGAGGGAAGGTAGTAACATCAAGGGACTTGCACGCATTTATTTTGAAAACAGTTTCATCGTAAATAATATCAATATCGTGCAGGGCAAAGAGAAAATCTTTGTATCAATGCCTTCTTATAAGACAAAGCAGGTGGATGAGCAGGGCAAGCCAATCTATCAGGATGTCTGCTATCCGGTCACAAAGGATTTCAGAGAAAGACTCTACAATGAGATTATCTCGGAATATGAGAAAGCAAAAGATAAGAGCAATGAAAAGGCGAGGGAGAGTGCCGAGAAACATCATGGCAATCCCGATAAAGAGAAGGACAAAGAGGCAACGCCCTTTCGATAATTGGTAATCAGGCTACAGGGGCGGCCAAGGCTGCCCCATTTACAGAATGGAGGAAACTATGGATATAGAAGCAGGAAAAACACTTACCAACGAGGAGGTCATAAGAGAACTTCTCGAATTACTAAAGAAAAATGCCATGAAGGAGCAGGCAAACGATGTATTTGAGATATGCAGCTATGTGGATGGACTGGAGAAAAAGATTGATTCCATGACGGAAGAACTCACCAATATGCAGAACCAGATCAAAGAAATGCAGGAAGATACACTTGTCAATAATGCTAAAAAGGCATTGTCGGAAGCACAGGAGCGACTTAATGCCAGATGTGAGCAGATAAAATCACAGGTAATTGAAGTGAAAGAACAGGTCAAATCTACTGCTAAGAGCATAGTTGATGAAGCAAAGGCAAAGGGAAGATCTGCATTATACAGGGTGTCTGAGTTCTTAGGAATTAAGAAAAGATTTCTTGATATCCGAGAGAATGTAAGAGGTGCAATCAAGACAACGGATAAGGATATAGCAAAGACAGCGCTTCTTGCAAAAGGATTTCGTGAAGCTGGTCAGACAGTAGCCAATGCATTTCGTACTTTTGCTGACAAACCGGAGGCGGATTATTCACAGAAAGAGCAGAAACATTTCATTACAAAGGCAGTACTTGCACCTATGAAAGTAGTGAAAAAGATGTTTGTGTTAATGGAGCTGCATCTGGACGCTTCGATTGATAAGCTGGATAATCTGGCGATGAATGTGCAGCTTGATAAGGAAAAGCATATAGAGAATACGAAGAATCTGAAACAGACAGAGCCGGAGAGGGCAGAAGCTGAGCGAGTAGAAGCAGAGATTGTAAATTCACCGATGGTCGCTGAACCACAGGAGTATCAGTATAATGCAGATGCATTTGAGGCTAGAGGTGCGGATGAGGTGAAGCGGGAAGCGTCACATAAGGAAGTATCAAAGGTAAGAGAAGATAAAGCCAGATAGATATGAGGACGTGGGAGAGATTCTGCGTCCCAACGTCCGTGTGGGCTTGCTTTTATTCGGATATTCGTATATAATGTATCGTATTGAGTATTATCCATGCGGAGGTGCGGTATGAACGGGATCAAGGGCTATATCTCCATTCGGGAGGCGTCTTACCGTTGGGGCGTGTCAGAGCGGCGGGTCAACCAATACTGCGCCGAAGGGCGGATTCCCGGTGCGTCCCGGTTCGGACGTTCATGGGCGATCCCGGAAAATGCGGAGAAACCGTCCGACCCGCGCTTTCAAGGACAGCACCGCGATTCCGGCAGGACAAGCACCTGACGGATACCCCTCTGCATGGGAAGCATCCGCAAAAAGGAGGTGAACGCTATGGCCTGCGACGAGAGCTTGTACCGCCAATATCTGAACGGCGACGACGAAGGGCTCAATGCCCTGATGAAAAAATACGGCGACCCCCTGACCCTGTATATCGACGGCTATCTGCACGACGTTCACGAGGCGGAGGAACTGATGCTGGACGTTTTCGCCTATCTGTTCACCAAAAAGCCGAAGATACGGGACGGCGGCTTCAAGGCGTATCTCTATAAGGCGGCGCGGCACATGGCGCTGCGCCATAAGAGCAAACGGAAGCCCCTGTTCAGCCTCGATACGCTGACCGGCGAGCCGGACGGACGGCTGCTGGTGGAGGAGGTCATTCGGACGGAGGAGCGAAACCGCGTTCTGCACTTCTGCATGGACGAAATGAACCCGGACTATCGGGAGGTGCTGTATCTCACCTATTTTGAGGATATGAGTTACGCACAGGCAGCGGAGGTCACGGGAAAAACGGTAAAGCAGATCACCAACATGGTGTATCGCGGAAAAAAGAGCCTGCGAAGGCTATTAGAACTGGAGGGAATCACTAATGCGGAGCTATGAAGAGCGTGTTGCGGAGACAAAGCGGCGCATCGCCAAAATTGAGCGGGAGAAACGGCTGCGTCGTAATACAATTACCATGGTTTCTGCCGTGGCGGCGTGCCTTGTGCTGCTCATCGGTGCGTCCCTCGCCATGCCCGGCATTGCTGCAAGCATCCGGACTGGGGATTATGTGGGCTTTGAAACGGCGGCAAGCATCTTTCACGACGGTGCGGCTTTGGGATACATCGTCATCGGGCTTCTGGCGTTTTTACTCGGCGTGTGCGTGACCGTTCTGTGCTTCCTGCTGCGGCAGATGAACCGAGAGGACAGACAGGATGAGGAAAGCGAGGATGTGCATGGAGCTGATTGAAAACCTGCTGCAACTGCTGGTCACATTCGTCGGTGCGCTGCTTTCGGGTATCTTCTACTGGAAAAGCCGCAGGCAGGCGGATTTTCTTCTGCTGTGTTTCTACGGTTGCTTTGCCCTCGGCGCATTCTACTGGACGCTGTATCTGCTGCTGTTCAATACCACGCCGCACGTTTTTTATGTATCGGAGTTCGGCTGGGTGGCGAGCCTCATCTTCCTGCACATTTTGCAAGAAACTCTCGCCACTCAGGACGAGCGCAGCTTCCGTAGCCGCTCTGCATGGCTTGCGCCTGCGTTTGGCGTGCCGCTGCTGGTGTTTTACTGCACCTTCGGGGACATTCTCTCCAACCTAATCTGGTGCGGTATGATGATATGGCTCTCTTACTGCGCCATTCGAGGGCTTGCCTATGCGAAAACGCAGATGGGCACGGTGCAGAATATGCGGTATTTCCATAGCGGCGTGCTGTGCTTTGTATTTGCGGAGTATCTGCTTTGGACTGTGGGCTGCTTCTGGTCGGATACCTCACCGGCAAGCCCTACCTTTTGGTGCGATATGATGCTGACGCTTGCGATTCTGGGGCTGCTGCCCGCCACGAGAAAGGCGGTGGAAGCGTGACCTACATCGAAAACATCTTTCTCTGCATAGTCTCTCCCCTGCTGGTAGCCGCTCTGTGCATGGGCAGGCGGCAGCTTCGCTTTTTCCTGTTTTGCATTGTCGGGATGGGGGTGTGCCTGCTTTCGGCCTATATTAACACCTTTCTTGCGGCGGTGTGTCAGGCGGACGCCCTTGCCGCCACGGCGG
>CDYU01035635.1_pt1 | contig 34407 bp, 35 predicted proteins | sample 480701 | NCBI WGS metagenome assembly CDYU01 (sample SAMEA3182105, study PRJEB8094) | gut metagenome | biome: human; feature: gut; material: Stool; isolation source: human stools | place: Canada | collected 2013-02-26 | reverse complement strand
ATAAACTGTCCAACTTTTGGGGTTCAGTTCAAAGTCGCCACTTATTTTTGTGATCTTAATAAACAAAAAAGAGCTTTTTTAAGCTCTTTTATATTTAATCGATTAAATCGATATTTCTATAAATGGTGCCGATGAAGTAGACGTCTACAACTTTCGTTAACATTATTTTATTAGTTTTTGTTCTTCATTTTTAAAATTTAAAATATCTATATCAGCGATTTTATTTTCTTTTGCATATCGTATTAAAAGATTTGCTTCATATGTTGCTAAACTTCTTCCTGAATTCCATGTATTGTCAGACAGAAACCAATTATTACCATCTGAAAAACCATCTTTAGACGAAATCAATATAACTTCTAAATTAGGAAATTTTTGTTTTATAATTGCCATACATCTTTTTAGATGAAATTCACTTGTAATAATCGCAATTGAAGAAATATTTTCATTGCAAATTAAATTAAATGAATTTTCTACATTTTCAAAGCTATTACTAGATGTATCATCAACTAAAATATCTTCTTCGCTTACACCTAATTCAATAGCTAATTCTTTCATTTTTATTGCTTCTGGAATCACATCATTGTCTTGATTACTAATTCCATTATTACCACCACTAAATATGATTTTTTTAATTCTATTGTTTTTATATGCATCAACAGCAGTGCTAACTCTTTCGTTTATTAACATACTGTTGCCAAAAACCAAACCATAAATAGAACTTTTTCCATTATCATCAACATTTTCGTATACTATTTTTTGAATGTCATCATCAGTTAATATTTCTTTAGTTATTTCAGATAGTTTCACACAATCACCTCTTGATAAGATTGTACTACATATTTTTCTATTTTGTTATGACAAAATAGTTAACCCCCCTAGGTATTTTGACGTAAACATCAAAATTACCAGTGGGGATTTTTTATTGTATAAAAAATCAGTCATATTTCAGACTGAAAATATATTCAAAGTTCGAATGGTTCGAACAGATTCGTCAATGGTGGCGCCGGAGAGATTCGAACTCACGACCTATCGGGTATGAACCGATTGCTCTAGCCAACTGAGCTACAGCGCCATTTCCAAATTACTCATTTAGTATAACAGACAAATTTAACTTTGACAACATCTTTTTTAATATTTTTCAAAAACTTCTTAAAATAAACTACTACCACAAATATTTAAAGTTTGTTATACTATTATTAGGTGAGTAAAATGAAAAGAATATTATCAATCTTATTATCTGTAATATTATTCTTTACCCTAAGCTTTATAATATACCTTTTCACTTTTAAACTTCTGTTTAAAACTAATTATTTTGATAGAATAATCAAAGAAAACAATGTAAGTGAATATATTAATTTATCTTTAGGTCAAAAAAGCACATTTGTTAATAATATAAATACCTCATATCAGGATTTAAAGAAACTAGGCTTAAGTGAAAAAGAAATTACTAATATTATCAATGATACAAATATAAATCAAGTATTAAACAATATAATCATTAATAGAATGCATCATGTATTATATAATGAAAAAACTATAAACTATACTCTGGATGATCTAGATAATATTTTAACAAAAAACATTAATAACAGCCAAGTAAAAGAGTATATCCTCGAAAATGATTACAAAATAATAAGCTTTGAGACAAGCTTAGACTATGATATTAGTAACATAAACTATAAATATTTAACATTTTATAAAGAATTAACCTCAAACAAAACCATAATAGTTGTTTTACTAACCTTAATTTTAGTCATAATAATCTTATTCATAATTAATAATAATCTTTTCTTAAATTACTTTTTTACAACAACCCTTGTAGTAGGATTAAATAATATCATCATCTGTCTCATAACACCATATAGTTTAAATATCATATTAGAAGATAAATTGATTAAGCATGTGTTTAGTAATTTATATACCAATTACTTTAAAGAAGTCTTAATAATTGATTTAATCTTAGTCTTAATATCAACTATAATTCTTTCAGTTAATGACAAAGTAAATAACAAGAATAATAGAAAAATAAAACCAAGAGTTAGAAAGAGAGTAGAATACGATGAAAATTATAATTTCTGATTATGATGGCACTATTTTTGAAGATGAAATAACCACTAAGAAAAATATTTCCGCAATAGCAAAGTTTAGAAATCAAAACCTTTTCGCCGTCGCAACAGGCAGAAGTTATGAAGACTTCATGTCAGCTAAAATAAAAAATAATATTGAACTGGATTATTACCTTCTAAATTATGGAGCCCAAATACTTGATAAAAATATGCGGCCTATTTCTATAACACCCTTAACCAAAGAAGATGTTGCAAAAATAAAAAGTTTCTTTAAAGAAAAAAATGTTACCATCCTCTATTGTAATGACCAAAAAAATAGCCTAAAAGAATCAGGTACTATTTTTAAAATAGTAGTTAAATTTAACAATCGAAAAGACTTAGTAGACTCTTATGAACAGTTTATTAAACTTAATTCCTTTAATACATATATTTTAAAAAATCACTGTTCTCTAGAAATAATTAGAAAAGATGTTAATAAGAAAGAATCCATAAAAAAATTTCTTCCAATAATTAAGATGAAGCAAAATGATGTTTTTGTAATAGGGGACAGTATTAATGACTTGGAAATGATAACACAATATCATGGTTTCTGTGTGGAAAAAGCAGAACCCAATATTAAAGCAGTAGCAGTAAAAATATATCCTCATGTATATAATTTAATAGAGGAACTAATGGAGGCAAAATAATGAAAAACATAGCAGTTGTATATAATCCCGAAAGTGGACATCACGATTGTCATAAATTCATAAGATATGTTTCAAGTATAATGAATAAATATGATTATAATGATATGTATTGTCCTACCCAAGGAAAGAACGACTCTACTGAAATAATCAGGAATTTACCAAATGACATAGATTTAGTCTTGATTGCTGGAGGGGATGGCACCCTTAATGAAAGTATTAATGGTAACTGTCTAAGAGAAAAAAAACTTCCCTTAGCGTACATTCCCTTTGGGACAACTAATGATGTTGGCCGTATGTATGGATTCACCAAAAACTATATTAAAGATATCAAATTATTATTTGATGGAGTATTAAAGCAGATTGATGTTTGCCATATTAATAAAAAAGCCTTTATTTATGTAGCTTGTGCTGGAAATTATATGAATGTAAGCTATGAAACACCACGTCGCCTAAAGAAAAAATATGGCAAAATGGCCTATGCTCTTTATGGACTAAAAGAATTAAGTAAAGAAATAAATAAATATGAATTAACATATAAAGTTAATGGAGTAGTCAAATCAGGAGAATACACCTTCATCTTTGTTACTAATACCAGTAGAATAGCCGGAATTAATGGAATATATAATGATGTAAAATTAGATGATAAAATGTTTGAGGTCGTAATGTGTAAAGCTACTACCAAGAAAGAAATTCTTCATATTATGTATCTTTTAAAAACTAAGAATCTAGAGGAAATAGAAGAAATAGAGTACTATAAAACAAATCATCTAGAAATAGAATTTAAAGATAATATTCCAACATGGTGTCTTGATGGAGAACGCTATGTAGAAGAACAGAAAAAATTTGTTTTTACTGTTGATGATACCACGCAGATGTTAATGCCAAGAAAAAATATTGACAAATTATTTGAAGAAAAATAATACAAAAAACTTTTCCAAATAAAAATTATATGTTATAATGTGGTATAGTTAAGATTATAAAATAGGAGGCAATATTATGGCATTTGAAAAATTCAAAAATATATTAGGTGGTTCAGAACCAGAAGATGAAACAAATGAAACACCAGATGAAGAATTTTACACTTCATCTCGTGAGGAATATAGTGAACAAAATGGAACAGCAGGTTCTAAAATGATGCTATTAGAACCAAGAGCGTATTCAGAGTCACAACAAATCGCAGATTACTTAAAAGGAAGGAACGCAGTAGTCGTTAATCTAAAAAGAGTAACACCAGATCAAGCAAAAAGAATCGTAGACTTTTTAAGTGGAACATTATACGCTATTGGCGGAGGATTAGAAAAACTAGGTGGTGGCGTTTTCCTATGTACACCTAACAACGTTAATGTTGAAGGAAAAATAAGTGACGATAGGGAGCCATCTTCTAAAACAACAAAAAAACAAACTAAAGAAGAAGACGTAGACGACGAATTTAATTGGTAATAGATAAGTAGAGTCCAGAGGTGAGGCAAATGGAAAAATTTAATTATGAGCCTAATGGTTATAATCGTAAAGAAGTAAACCAATTTATTAGCGACGTCATTGACCAAACCTCTGGAATTGTAAAAAAATATACAGAACAAAAAGAAAAAATAAAACAACAAGAAGCAGAAATCTCAAAACTAAGAGAAGAAGTAGAACATTATCATCGCATCGAATCCAATTTAAAAGATACAATCATTAGAGCAGAACATACTGCTGATCATATCAAATATTTAGCTGAACAAGATTCAGACATAATTGTAAAAGATGCAAAAAACAGTGCTAGTAGAATTGTAAATGAAGCACTTATCAAAGCTGAAAAGATTGATAATCAAACAGATATCGCTAATAAGAATTTAAAAATATTTAAACGTAAATTAAAAATATTGTTAGAGCAGCAAGCTGCAATTATTGATGAAATAGAGGATATTGAAATTTTAGACTAAGAAAGACAAGAACTAAAAATCTCTTGTCTTTTTGCTATCTAACTATTATAATCTTTAAAACAATAATAAATTAATTTATTAATCTTGAAATAATAAAATATGTATGATATAACTTTAGTAATAAGCAAATGCGAAAGACGGAAATATTCGAAAGTATGAAAGAGAGCCTTAACTTTGGTGAAATAAGGTTATAAGTAAAATATTTTAGATCACTTTCAAGTGCCCTTTATGGATAAGATAAAGGCGGGACTATACGTTACATAGTTAAGGTAGATATATTTCGTATTTACAAAATAAGGTGGTACCACGACCAGTTCGTCCTTTGGTATACACCTTTTTATTATTTTAAGGAGTTGATTTAATAAACCTGCAAATAACAATTAATATTACAGCCAAAAAGTAAAAAATGGAAGTGGAGGAATTATTATGAAATTTGAAAAATTAAAAACAGGAAATGTATCAGAAATAGAAAAATCTATAAGAGAAGATTGGGGTGGAGTTGAAAACATCCTAAAAAAGACAATTGAAAACAGAAATGGTAAAGATATGTATGTATTCTACGATGGACCAATTTATGCCAATGCTAAACCTGGACTACACCATGTCTTTGCCAAAACTATAAAAGATGCTATATGTAAATATAAAACTATGCAAGGATATCAAGTTTTAAGAAAAATAGGATTAGATACACATGGACTACCAATTGAAGTTAATGTCGAAAAAAAGCTTGGTTTCAAAAATAAATCTGATATTGAAAAATTTGGAATAGAAAATTTCTGTAAAGAATGTAACAAAGAAACTGATTCAAATATTGATGAAGTTAAAAAAGTTACAGAAATGATGGGACAATTTATTGATTGTACCAATCCATATATAACTTGTACTAATGACTACATTGAGTCAGAATGGTGGTTAATAAAAAATATTTTTGATAAAGGATTAATTTATCATGGTAACAAAGTTCTTCCATATTGTCCAAGATGTGGAACAGAATTATCTCAAAATGAAGTGTCTCAAGGATATCAACAAGATTCTGTTAATACAGTAATCGTTCCTTTAAAATTAGTAGATGAAGATTGCTACTTACTAGTTTGGACTACTACACCATGGACTTTGATTGATAATGTGGCAACATGCGTAAATCCTGAATATGATTATATTAAAGCATCATCAAAGGGTTACAACTTCATAGTTGGAAAAACTTTAGCTGACAAAGTACTTGGTGATGATTATGAAGTGTTAGAAACTTATAAAGGAGTGGACTTAGTAGGTAAGAAGTATGAACAATTAATGCCTTTTACTAAAGTTGAAGGTAAAGCGTTTGAAGTTTTAGCAGACTCTTATGTTACAGCAGAAGATGGTACTGGAATTGTTCATATCGCTCCTGCATATGGTGAAGATGACTCACGTGTTGCAAAAGCCAATGGTATTAGTTTTTCTCAAAGTGTCAACAAAGATGGTTGTTATACTGTTGGACCTTGGGAGGGCAGAGTAGTAACAGATTCAGAACTTGAACTTGATATCATCAAATACTTAAAGGAAAATGATAAACTATTCAAAAAACAAAAAATAACTCATGATTATCCTCATTGTTGGAGATGTAAAAAGCCGTTAATTTATTATGCTAAACCAGCATGGTATATTGAAACAACTAAATTAAAACAACAAATAATAGATTGTAATAAAAAAGTTAATTGGTATCCAGCATATGTCGGAGAAAAAAGATTTAATAACTGGCTAGAAGGAATGGTAGATTGGGGTATTTCAAGAAATAGATACTGGGGTTGTCCTATGCCACTTTGGACTTGTGAATGTGGACATGTTGAATGTATCGGTTCACTAGATGAATTACAAGAAAAACTAGTAGAAGATATTGATGTTAGAAAGATTGAACTTCATAGACCTTATGTTGATAATCTACACATTAAATGTAGTTGCTGTGGCAAAACAATGTCTCGAGTTACTGATGTTATGGACGTATGGTTTGATAGTGGAGCTATGCCTTATGCTCAATTTCATTATCCATTTGAGAACAAAGAATTATTTGAATCGCAATTCCCAGGTGACTTTATTGCCGAAGGTGTCGACCAAACAAGAGGCTGGTTTAACTCTCTACTTTGCATTTCAACATTAGTATCAGGAGTATCTAGCTACAAAAATGTTGTTGTTAATGATATGATGCTTGACGCTCACGGTAAAAAGATGTCAAAATCCGTAGGAAATATTATTAATCCAATAGATATTATGACCGAATATGGAGCTGACCCAGTTAGATATTATATGCTATATGCATCTCCAGTATGGACTCCATTAAGATTTGATATGGTAGGCTTAAAAGAAATTTACTCAAAATACTATGCAACATTTAAAAATGCCTATTCCTTCTTCGAAATGTATGCCAATGCCGATAACATTGATCCAAGAGAATACGACATAAAAGTAGAAGATCGCGAATTAATTGATAAATGGTTACTTTCAAAATTAAACAAGTTAGTTTGTGATGTTATTAATGCTTATGAAGAGTATGATTTAAACAAAGTTGTAAAATTAATTGTACCTTTCTTAAATGATGATTTATCAAATTGGTATATTAGAAGTAATAGAAGAAGATTCTGGGATAGCAAGTTAACAAAAAGTAAAAAAAGTGTTTATCAAACAACATACGAAGTTTTAGTTACTTTAGCAAAATTAACTGCGCCTATAACTCCATATATATCAGATGAAATTTATACTAAATTAACTGGTGAAGAAAGTGTTCATTTAGCAGACTTTCCAAAGTTTAATGAAAATTTAGTAAATGAAGAAGTAGAAGAGAAAATGGATCTTGTAAGAGATATCTGTAGTCTAGGACGTGATGCTCGTGAAACAGCAAATATCAAAGTTAGACAACCAATTAGTGAAGTAATATTAGACAGTTCTATAAAAAATATCATTGGAAATTTAGATTCAATAATAAAAGAAGAATTAAATGTTAAAGAATTATCTTACAAAGATGACATGACAGATTACTTAACTTACTCTTTAAAACCAAACTTTAAAGTGTTAGGTAAAACATTAGGTTCTAAAATAAAAGTATTACAAGAACAATTAAAGACTTTACCTAGTGAAGAGGCATTAAAGACACAAAATGAATCAATTACAATAAAACTAGAGGGTGAAGACTTTACACTTGATTCCCAAAATACCATTCTTTCAATTGAAGTTAAAGATGGATATCAAGCCTCAAGTGATAATAAGACATGTGTTGTTCTTAATACCAATTTAACCGAAAGCCTAATTCTAGAAGGTTTAGCTCGTGAAATGGTTAGAACTATCCAAAGTCTAAGAAAAGAAAAAGATTTTGTAATTACTGATCATATAAATGTATATTATAATGGCGATGCTGATATAGATCATATGCTAGATACATATAAAGATTATGTAGAAAATGAAACTTTAGCTAATAAAATTGAAAAACAAGAAGTTAATAGTGAAGAATACGATCTAAATGGACATCCTATTAAAATAGAAGTAGAAAAAGCATAATAAAAAATACTAGATTTTTAAAAGTCTAGTATTTTTTTTGATTAATTATTTTTCCCTTAACTTCTTCAACTACCTGAACCGTTCTAGCTACCATATTTAAAGCCAGCTGTTCTGTTTTTCTATCTTCATCACGTAATGGATTAAATTCTACAATGTCCATAGAAGAAATACTATTAATATGTTTTAAAACTTCTTCTAAAATTTCCATAGCCTCTTTATCATTTATACCGTCAACTTCTGGAATAGATACACCAGGAGCAAAGTCAGGATCAACAACATCAATGTCATAGCTTACATGAACAGACTTATTTCTATCTAGAGCAATTTTAAATGCTTCATCAACGACTGTTTTAATTCCCATTTTTTTAATATCTTCAGTAGAGTAAACTGTTACTCCAGAATATTTAATATTATCTTCTTCCCATGGATCAATACTTCTAGCTCCAATAATTACTGTTTTTCGTGGATCAATACACTGTCCGTCAAAAAAAGTTCTAAGTTCTTCACATTTCCAGCCAGTAATAGCGGCACATGGTAGACCATGTATATTTCCTGAAACGGTAGTTTCAAAAGTATTATAGTCTGTATGAGCATCAATCCAAATCATTCCCACATGACCATCATTAATCTTAGAATCAGCAAGAGCACTAGCGACCGCAACAGAGTGATCACCTCCCAGTGTAAGTGGGAATAATCCTTCCTTCATCTTCTTTAATTCCAATTTATATAAAGCCGTATTAAAACGTTCTATTTCAACATCATTTTTCTTTCTATCAGATAAATTACGACTCTTAACAATTCCTTCATCTTGCATTAAATTTATCATTTCACCATGATATATTGGTTTCATATCATTCATTAATTGTAATGGTCCTAGATGAGCTCCATCAATATGAACTCCTAAATCTGAACCAGCACCTATAATCACTGCTTTCATTTTATCACCACCATACATTTTACCGTAAATATATGTATATTTCAACCATTTACCTTTTATTTTTGCCAACTTTACGCTATACTATTCCTAGGTGATAAAAATGAAAAAATTAAGTGAATTATTTGATATCGATAGTGATGTAGAAATAAAAAGAATAGCTATTAATTCAAAACAGGTAGAACCAGGTGACTTGTTTGTTTGCACTATGGGTGTTAAAGCAGATCGTCATGATTTTATAGATGATGCCATCAAAAATGGAGCTAGTGCCATTGTAGTAAGTAAAGATGTTGGCAAAAAAGCTGTTCCTATAATAAAAGTAGATAATACTAATGAAGAATTACCAAGAATCTGTTCAAAATTTTATGACTATCCTGATAAAAAACTAAAAATGATTGGAATAACAGGAACTGATGGTAAAACAAGTACCACAACAATTATCCAAACTCTAATTGGTAAAGATAATTGTGGCTATATTGGTACAAATGGTTATAGTTATAAAGATAAAAAAGGAGATACCGAGAATACAACTCCTGATAGTCATAATTTATATAGGTATTTTAATGATTTCGTTGAAGCTGGATGCAAATATTGTTCAATGGAAGCAAGTAGTGAAGCCTTTTTTAGAAATAGACTTACAGAACTAGAATTTGATATTTCTGGTATTACCAATATTACTCGTGAACATTTAAATATTCATGGAAGCTATGAAAACTATATTGAATGTAAGTGCAAACTATTTAAACAAACAAAAAAAGATGGTTATTGTATTCTAAACCATGATGATGAGGCCTTTGAAATATGTAAAAAAGCTTGTAACGGACAAATTGTAACATATGGAAAAGGAGAGGATAATACATTACAAATTGTAAATTACAAAGTCTATCCTACACATACTGATATTACTTATAAGTATAATTCAAAACTTCATAATATAAAGAGCCCATTACTAGGTGGATTTAATGTTTATAACCTAGCGTGCGCAATACTTTGCTGTTTATCTTTAGGTTTTAAGTGGGAAGAGTTTCAAGATAATATCAAAAATATTTATGTTGATGGAAGACTTGAAATGTTAAAAACAGATACACCATATTATGTTATGGTAGATTATGCTCATACTCCTAATGGAATTAGTAATCTTTTAAACTTTGTTCATACTCTAGACATTAATCGTTCTATAGTAGTCATTGGTTCAGCTGGTGAAAGAGACTATTTGAAAAGACCAATCATGGGTGAAACAATTTTAAGTAATGCAAGCTATGCCATTTTCTGTTATGAAGATCCACGAAGTGAAGACCCACTAGACATTATTAACCAATTAGTGTCAACTGCCAAGGCTAAACATACAAATTACGAAATAGAAGTAGACCGTCACAAAGCAATTGAAAAGGCAATAAATATGGCTAAAGATAAAGACATTGTTTTAATACTTGGTAAAGGTAATGAAACATATCAAAAACTAAAAAATGAAACAATTTACTTTAATGATGTCGAAGAAGGTTATAAAGCCGTAGAAAAAAGAAAACAAAGAGAAAAAGAAGAAATTAAGTTATAAAATATTGCAAAAAGGCAATATTTTTTTTAATTTATATAAAAAAAGTTACTACTTCTATTATTATACTTGTCATTTTTTATATTTTGTTTTAAAATGTATATGTACTTATTGCTCCATAGCCAAGCGGTAAGGCAGTGCGCTCTGACCGCACGATGCGTTAGTTCGAATCTAACTGGAGCAGCCATATTGAAATTAAACACATTATGTGTTTTTTTAATAATAAAGAAAAGAGGAATCCTAATGACTGATATAGAAAGAAATGAACTTGCTGAAATATTGTTTCCCCATATTACAAGAACAAGAGATGAATTTGAACAAAAATATCCTGAAAGAAATTTAAAAGAAGGAGCTAAAGTAACACGTTTTGCTCCAAGTCCAACAGGTTTTATGCATATGGGTGGATTGGAAAGTGCTTTCCTAGATTACATATTCGCAAAACAAAGTGATGGTATCTTCTTCCTAAGGCTAGAAGATACTGATCAAGAACGTTATGTAGAAGGTGCAACAGACCTAATTAAATCATCCCTTGAAACATTTGATATTATGCCTGATGAAGGAGCAATAACAGGTGGCGCCTATGGGCCATATACTCAGAGCGAAAGAAAAGAAATTTATCAAACATATATTAAAGACTTAATTAAAAATGGTCTTGCTTACCCTTGCTTTATGACAAAAGAAGAATTACAAGAAATAAGAGAAGGGCAAGAATTAAGAAAAGAGCCTATTGGTGTATATGGGCATTATGCAGTTGATAGAGATTTATCATTAGATGAAATAAAAGAACATCTAAAAAATAATGATGATTATGTTGTTAGAATTAAATCTCCTGGTGATATGTCAAAACAAGTAACTCTACATGATTTAATTAAGGGTGATATTACAATGCCAGAAAATGTCATTGATGAAGTAATCATGAAAAAAGATGGTCTTCCAACATACCATTTTGCTCATGTTATAGATGATCACTTAATGCATACAACAGTTGTTATAAGAGGAGACGAATGGGTACCAAGTTATCCCAAACATCTTCAGCTATTCCAACTTATGGGATTTAAATTACCAAAATATGCTCACTATGCTCCGCTTACAAAAAAAGAAAATGGTAACATTCGTAAATTAAGTAAAAGAAAAGATCCAGAGTTTTCCGTTAGCTATTACGATGAAGCTGGTATACCTAGTGAAGGAGTAAAACTATTCTTATCAACAATTATTAATACAAACTTTGAAGAGTGGTATTTACAAAACAGTGATAAGTCCTATTTAGACTTCCAATTTAGTTTTAAGAAAATGCCTACCGGTGGTACATTATTTGATACCGAAAAATTAAATAATATCTGTCGTACTTATTTTTCAAGAATAAGTGCTTCAAAAATATATGAAGATAGCCTTACTTACTTTAAAAAATACGATGAAGAATTCTATAATATTATGGTAACAAATAAAGACAGATTAATAGATTTCTTAGATATTGAAAGAAATGGTAAACGTCCACGTAAAGATATAGCTACATATAAAGATGTCAAGAGTGAGTCAATGTATATGTTTAATGAATACTTCTATAAAGATAAGGAAGAAACTTATAAGGAAATAGATAAGGCAGGTATTGATGTAGAATTACTACATAAATACTTAGAAGTATTTGATGAACATGATGATAATGATACATGGTATAGTAAGATTCAAAACCTCGCTACTGAAAATAATTATGCTCCATCAACAAAAGAGTACAAAGCTTCTCCTGAATCATATAAAGGACATATAGGTAATATTTGTGAAATGATAAGACATGTAGTAACTGGAAAAAATCAAACTCCAAACCTTTCTAATATTTTAAACATTTTAGGAAGAGAAGAAATTAGTAAAAGAATAAGCTTTTTTGAAAATTAGCTTATTTTTTTTGACTTTATGGGTTGATTTTTTCTCAAATTAATATTATCCTTATATCTAGAATAGGAGAGTGTAGAAGAGTGAAAAATAAACACAAAAAATACATTGTATATGTATTATTATTAATATTGTGCATAAGCATCGGTTATGCGGCCTTGTCAACTACTTTAAACATTACCGGTGTTTCTAATATTAATAGTGCTAAATGGGATATCCATTTTGAAAACGTCAAAGTTAGCGATACAAGCGTTACTGCAACTTCACCTGCTGCAATAGATGCTGCTAAAACAACAGTTAACTATAGCGTTCGTCTTCCTAAACCAGGAGACAGTTACACATTTACAGTAGATGTTGTAAATGCTGGAACAATAGATGCAATGATTAGTGAGGTTATAAATACTAGTCTTGAAGCAGATACTAAAAAATATCTTGATTATACTGTTAACTACGCTAATGGATTAAGCGTTGCAGTTAAAGATCAATTAAAAGCTGGAGAAACAGTAAAAATGCAGGTTTCTGTAAAATATAAGACTGATTTAAATGCCAGCGATCTACCAACAGAGGATAAACCACTTGATTTATCATTCAGGGTAACATATATTCAAGCAGATGAGACATCAAACGCTATTACATCAAATCCAATCATGAATAGTGATACAACAGGAAACTATCACAGTGATACATATAAATCAAAAGTAACAAAGATTAGTACAAAGAAGGTCCTATCAGTTCCAGATACAGCCATTGAAAGTTGGGACGTATCAGTGGCACAAGATGGTTCGATTAAAGCTTATGTTGAAGACAATGGAGCAGGTGGTTACAATGTTACAATCTGTGCCGATGGCGAGATTTATTTAAACCCATCATCCAAATCACTATTTTCTGGATTCACTAATTTAACTACATTAGACTTAAGTAATATAAATACAAAATGTGCATCAGATATATCACTTCTTATTTCTGGATGTAGTAATCTAGTAAATCTAAGTCTACCAATACTTGATACAACTAATTTAACAAATATGAACGGAGCATTTGCCGGATGTTCAAGTCTTAAGAGTATAAAATTACAAACTTTAAACAAAAAAAGTAAATTACAGGATATGGGTGGCTTATTTAGTAGCTGTTCAGCCTTAACATCTATTGATATTAAAAGTCTTGACACCAGCAAAGTTACTAACATTAGTGGAATCTTTAGTGGAATGTCATCAATAACATCCATTGATATGAGCAATATGAATCTTAGTAGTGCAAGTACAATTGGCGGTCTAGTTTCTGGATGTAGTAGCCTAGAAACACTAAATTTATCAGGAGTAAACTTTAGTAATGTAATGGGAGTTGGTGGATTCCTTGATGGAGCTGGATCACTAAAAACCCTAAATATGAGTAATACAAAATTACCTAAGGCTAAAAGTCTTGGTGGATTCTTATATGGTGCAACAAACTTAGAAACACTTAATTTAAGTGGCGCTGATTTCAGTGGAGTAACCGATATCGCTTCAGGATTTAGCTATTCTAAGGGATTAAAAACATTAAACATGAGCAATGCCAAATTTAGTAGCTTAACTTCAATACCTATATTATTTTCAGGTTATTCTTCTTTAGAAACTGTTGATTTATCAGGAGCAGATTTCAGTAATGCTACTAGTATTCAATATTTATTTTCATCTTGCAATAGTTTAAAAACTGCCAATATGAGTCAAATGAATTTATCATCACTTACTAATATGCAAGGAATATTTAGTGGCTGTAATAAATTAACAGATGTCGATTTAAGCAACATAATTACACCTAAAATAACAAATTTAAGCTATCTATTTGATCAATGCGAATCTCTAACTTCTGTAAACTTTAAGGGAATGGATACTCAAACTGTAACAGATATGTCTAATATGTTTTATAACTGTACAGGACTTGTTAACATAGATCTTAGTCCACTTAATACAAAAAGCGTTACAACTATGTATCAAATGTTTTGGAATTGTACAAGCCTTGCTAAATTAGATCTTAGTAAGTTCAACACTTCAAACGTTAAGTCTATGGCTTCTATGTTCCAACAATGTTCTGCTTTAACTAGCATAGATGTTAGTAGTTTTGATACTTCTAATGTTACTAATATGGATAACATTTTTGAGTCATGCAAGAGTATAACAAGTCTAAATTTAAAGAATTTTACTACCAAAAAACTAACTTCAATGTGGGGAATGTTTAAAAATTGTGAAAAGTTAGCTTCTCTTAATATAAGTAACTTTACTACAGCAAATGTAACTAGTATGCAAGAAATGTTTGCTTACTGTAATAGTTTGGGTACCATAGATTTAAGTAAATTTGATACTACCAATGTCACAAATATGAATCAAATGTTTTATAATTGTTATAAAATTAATACTAAATTAGCAATTAGAAATAACTCGATTAGTTCATATAATTACTCATCTATATTCTCAAGTGCAGCTCGTGAAACAGGTTCGAAAATCGTTTTAGACTATATTTCAACAACATCTGATTTAGTAGATAAAATGATTGCGACAGCTTATTCTAGCAGTAACATTTCAAAAGGTAGTCTATTAACTAGTTAAAAGAAAAAAAGTATATATGAAAATATATGCTTTTTTCAATAAAACAATAATACTTACATAATATAAATAATATAGGTTAATATAATATAATGGAGGATATATAATGGAATTAAAAAAAGAATATTTGGATAAACTAAAAGAAGAATATAAAGAAGATAAGATTAATAATTTACGTCGTCATGCTTTAAACAAAACAAAGATCAGTGATTTAGTAAGAGTAGGAGAACAAACAGAATATACTAGAAATAACTTCTCAATTAATATAGAAACACTCCCTGTAGCAAACCAATTAGCGAGTGGTAGATGTTGGATCTTTGCTGGTTGCAATATTTTAAGAGAACGCATTGCTAAAAAATATAATTTAGAGGAGTTTGAACTTTCACAAAACTATGTTGCATTCTATGACAAATTAGAAAAATGTAATTACTTCATAGAAACAGTTATATCCTTAATTGATAAAAATAATGATGATAGGACATTATCATACATCTTAACCAGAGGTATTGAAGATGGTGGACAATGGGATATGTTTGTAAATATTGTAAAAAAATATGGCCTTGTGCCAAAAGATGCTTTTAACGAAACATATCAAAGTTCTAATACTAAAGAAATAGATAATATTCTTAATAGATATTTAAGAAAATTTACATCTACTATTAGAAAAATGCATCATGAGGGAAAAGATAATGAAATAAAATCACTCCACGAGAAGAGTATCAAAGAAATCTATAATCTATTGTGTAACTGTTTTGGAGTTCCACCAGTAACTTTTTCTTTCGAATATGTTGATAAGGATAAAAACTACAATATTATCAAAGACATTACTCCTCATGAATTCTTAGAAGACTTTGTTGAAGCATCCCTTGATGAATACGTTAGTATTATTAATTCACCAACAGAGGATAAACCATTTAATGAATTATATACTGTTAAGTACCTAGGAAACGTTATCGAAGGCAATAAAATAAAATATATTAATTTACCAATTGAAAGATTTAAAGAGCTAGTTGTAATGCAATTGAGTGAAAAAGAAGCTGTTTGGTTTGGTAGTGATTGCAGTAAATATGGAGATAGAGAAGAAGGCCTTTGGGATGATACCAGTTATAGTGAAGAAGATCTCCTTCAAATAGATATCAGTATGGATAAGCAAACTATGCTAGATATGCGTGAAAGCGCTATGAATCACGCTATGGTTTTTACGGGTGTAAATATAGATAACCAAAAGCCAACTAAATGGAAAATTGAAAATAGTTGGGGAGATAAAACAGCTCATAAAGGATACTATGTCGCAACAGATACTTGGTTCGATAACTATGTATACCAAGCTGTAATTAATAAAAAGTATCTTTCAGCAGAAGAATTAAAAATTTTAGCAAATGATCCTATAGAGTTAGAACCTTGGGATCCAATGGGAACACTTGCTTAGTGTTCTTTTTATATTAATTAAAACAAAGTTAAATATTGATTTTATACTCGTTTTTAGATAAAATATAAATAACTGAGGTGCATAGCGATGGAAGATGTGAAGAAATATTTTAAAGAGAATAGTCAAAACACACTAAAAGATAACTACATCAAAGCATGTAGTGATGAAGTTTTCCAAAATTATGTTCACCAATTACCTATTAAAGAAGAAGTTTTAGTAAAATATACATCTTCACTAGAAGAATGTGTAAAACAAAGAAAAAAATGTATGCATTGTCCAGGCCTTAAAGAATGTCCTCAAGAAGTAAAAGGATTTGTATTAACACCCGAACAAATTGATAAAAGAGTAATTTTTTCTTATGTTGCTTGTAGTAAGAAACAAAGTATTTTATATAAGGATAATGTTACCTACTTTGATGTTTCAAAAGATATTAGAAACGCCTCACTAAAAGAGGTTTATACTGATGATAAAGGTCGTGTCCCAATCATCAAGTACTTTAACGACTTTATGAAAAAATATGGCAAGGAAGACACCAAAGGCTTATACTTGACCGGCTCATTTGGAACAGGTAAGACTTATTTAATATCTGCCTTATTAAATGATATGGCCAAGAAAAATATTAAAAGTACTATCGTTTACTATCCTGAATTTTTAAGAGAATTAAAATCATCCTTCGGCTCAGACTTTGATGAAAAATATAATGCTGCCAAAAAAAGCCCCATTTTATTTATAGACGATATTGGAGCTGAAAACTGCAGTAGTTGGTCAAGAGATGAAATATTAGGATCCATATTACAATACAGAATGGAAGAACACTTAACCACTTTCTTTACGTCAAATTTGACTTTACAAGAATTAGAAAATCACCTCTCCATAACCAGTAGTGGAGTAGAAAAAGTAAAAGCAAGACGAATTATTGAAAGAATTAAGCAATTAACAATCCCATTAGAATTAGTAAGTAAAAATAGGAGAAAATAATATGGATAAGGTATTAAAAAATAAGGAAAATATAATAACTATATTTAAAAATAAAAAAATAAGTAAACCTAAATTAGAAGAATACTTAGGAACAGAACTATCAAATGAAGTTATAAATGAACTTTTGTTCCTTATAAATAACATTGTAAAAAGTGATTCTTCAGTAGATATAGAAGAAAATATCATTAATATGCTAGATTACACTAAATGTTTATTAGATGAAAATGAGAATATTAATAAAAAAGCAATAGAAAGAAAAGTTCGAAAAATAGAAGAATCTCTAGATACTTATCTGCAAGAGGCAAAATTTACAACTCACAGGAAAGAAGAATATATTGCTTTAAAGAATAATATTACGCCTTATTTAGATAGCCTTACCGTCGTAAAAAAGAAAGAAATTAGTCATAATGAGCTACTTTATCAACTAATATATAATGTCAAAAATATAGAGTATATAAAACTATCTCTTGATGTTTTAAACATCACAAGTACACCTCAATTTGAAGGAAAGACACTTTTAGAAACTATTGTTATTACCTACGCTAGTAAACTAGATAAAATTGATATTATGCTAGATGAGGTTAGGTATTATGATACAGTTATTAAAATGCTTGTTGAAAATGAATTATCAAATATAAGTTATGAAGATAAGAAGAAAGCTCTTTCTTATTTAAAGAAAACAAAATATACACTTAAATCAAAAGATAGGCTTGGCAGAGAAAAGACTAAATACATTTCAGCACTGATTGAATATTTAAAAGAAAACGTAAATGGTGACAAGTATTTGGATGAGTTATCAAAACGCTATAGTGTAAACATAAAAAAAGCCGATGGACCTACTTTAGGAGATATTAATCCCTACATAAATAATAGAGTTATTAGTAATGATTTCATTATTTCGATTGATAATTCTTGTACCGGTGAAATTGATGATGCTATATCATGTAAAAGACTTCCTAATGGTAACTATTTATTAGGAATTCATATTACTGATATCTTTGGTTACTTCAATATCAATAGTGCCATCGTGAAAGAGGCCTATGATAAAGTTACAACAATTTATTCTAATGGTCTATTCATTCCGATGTTTCCTATGAACATCGCTATAGATCAAGCATCTCTTATAGAAAACAGACCTCGTTATGCTGATTCTCATTACTATGAAATAACAAAACACGGTGAAGTGGTATCTGATATTATTATGCCAACCATCATTACAAATAATAAAAAGCTTAATTATGAACAAGCCAATAAAATTATTAAAGAAGATAAAAGTAGAAATGAAGAATTATTAACTACTATAGAAAGCCTCATAGAAGTAGGAGATATTTTAGAAAGAAAGTTTCAAACAAGTTCACTCTATCTAAGTAATAAAGTTAATACACTAGATCCATCCTGTAGTAAAGTAGGGCAGAGTGCTGCCGAAAAGATAGTTCTATATACTATGCTTTTAGAAAATAGTAATATGGCCGAATATTTCTATAAAAATAATTATCCTTTAATTTATAGAACTCACTCTTTTGAAACTAACTATGACCAAGAAAAAGAAAATATTTTAAAACAGTTAAACATGATAGCAACAGATGATATCGATAAATTTATAAAGTCACTAATAGATATTAAACCACAATCAACCTATGCTATTTCAGGAAGTCATGAAGGTCTAGGCCTAAAACATTATTGTCACTCAACATCTCCCGAAAGAAGATTTGCTGATTTATGGAACAGATATTTAAATAAAAGATGTCGTATGGAAAATAGTAATGACCCTGATATCTATAAACTAGAAAAAGAAACCAAAAGAGTAATAGAACGTATAAATGAACAACTAATTCATATAAATAGTTTTTCTGTTGATTATAATGAATATTTAAGAAAAAATAAGCAAAAGATTAAGACTAAGTAGTTGCAATGAAAGAAAAATTGTGATATAAGTTAAGTGTACGTTAAATACAAAGAGAAAGGACACGATTAACTTTAATCTTTTTAAAGAGAGTCTAAGCTGCTGGAATTTAGATAAAAGACAAGTTAGTTACTACCTTTTTAGTAGAATTATGCAAAGTAATTCCGGGGGAACTCGTTACATTTATAAGTTAAACAAAGGATGGTACCGTGCTTATGCACTCCTGTATCATCCTTTTTGTGTGGAAAGGAAATGTCTATGAGAAAGTTTGAAAAGATAAGCTTTGAACAATTTAAAAAAGATGTCTGTTCTGATGAAGATTTATATAATGAATATAGTCTTCCTAAACGAGGTACCAAGTATAGTGCTGGCTATGACTTCTTCGCGTTACAGCCATTTACTCTAAAACCAGGAGAAACAATAAAAGTACCAACAGGTGTTAAGGTCACGATGAATGAAGACGAAATGTTGATGATTGTTGTAAGAAGTAGTCAAGGGTTTAAATATAACGTTAGATTATGTAACCAAGTAGGAATTATAGAAAGTGACTATTACAACAATGAAACAAATGAAGGCCATCTTTTTATAAGACTTCAAAACCATGGAGATAAAGATTATATAGTTAAAAAGGGCGACGCTATTTGTCAAGCCATATTTACAAAATTTTTAACTGTAAATGATGAAGAAAAAATAACAACAGAAAGGATCGGTGGATTTGGTTCCACTAATGGTAGATAATATGAATATTAAAGAAAATGAAAGATTACAACGTTTAAATCACAGTGGAGCACATTTACTTGCTCAAGCTGTAAAACATTTATATCCTAACGCAAAGTTTTGGGTAGGACCAGTAATTGAAGAAGGATTCTATTACGATATTGATTTAGGAAATGTTACTCTAACAGAAGAAGATTTGCCTAAAATTGAAAAGGAAATGAAGAAAATAGTAAAAGACGGTAAGAAGATCATTAGACATGAATTAACAAGACAAGAAGCTTTAGAAATGTTTAAAAATGATGACTATAAGATAGATCTTATTGAAAGAATGCCAGAGGATGAAGTAATAACTTGCTATTCTCAGGGTGATTTTACTGACTTATGTCGTGGACCACATGTTGAAAGCACTAAAGAGTTAAAGCACTTTAAACTTTTAAAAGTATCTGGAGCATATTATAAAGGTGACTCCAAAAATAAAATGCTTCAAAGAATTTATGGTATTTGCTTTGATACAGAAGAAGAGTTACAAAAGCATCTTGAATTCTTGGAAGACTGTAAACAAAGAGATCACAGAAAATTAGGTAAAGATTTGGGTATATTTATGTTCTCCGAATTAGTAGGAAAAGGTCTCCCAATGTGGTTACCTAATGGCTTTACAGTAAGACAAAACCTTGTAAATTATATTATGAATAAAGAAATTAGCTTAGGTTACAAACATGTTATGACACCATCACTAGGAAATGTTGATTTATATAAAACATCAGGTCACTGGGATCACTATAAAGAAGATATGTTTCCAGCAATGGAGTTAGATGATGAAGCTTATGTTTTAAGACCAATGAACTGTCCACATCACATGATGATGTTTAAAAACAGTCTTCATTCATATCGTGATCTACCAGTAAGAATAGCAGAAATTGCTAATGACTTCAGATATGAAGCTAGTGGGGCAGTATGTGGTATTGAAAGAACAAGAGCCTTCACTCAAAATGATTCACACATTTTCTGCCGCCTTGATCAAATAAAAGATGAATTCCAAGGAGTAGTAAAATTAATACTTGATGTTTACAAAGACTTTGGCTTCAATGACTATGAATTCAGATTATCATTAAGAGATAAAAATGATAAAGAAAAATATTTCGATAACGACGAAATGTGGGATAAAGCAGAAAATGAATTAAGAAAAGTTTTAACAGAACTTAATATACCATTCTATGAAGCAGAAGGAGAAGCTGCATTCTATGGACCTAAATTAGACGTCCAAGTAAAAAGCGCTATTGGACATGATGTAACCCTTTCAACATGTCAATTAGATTTCTTATTACCAGAAAGATTTGAACTTACATATATAGATGAAGAAGGCAAGAAAGTAAGACCAGTAGTAATTCATAGAGCAATTCTTGGTTCTCTAGATAGATTTATTGCCTTCCTATTAGAAGAAACAAAAGGTGCACTACCATTATGGCTTGCTCCAGTTCAAGTAAATATTATTCCCGTATCAAGTGAACACCAATTAGACTATGCTTATGAAGTAAAAGAAATATTAGAAAAATCAGGAATAAGAGTGGAAGTAGATGCTCGTAATGAAAAACTTGGTTATCGTATGAGAGAGTCTCAAACTAAAAAAATACCATATACTTTAGTTCTAGGTGACAATGAAAAAGAAAATAAAACTGTAACTTATAGAAAACATGGTAGCAGTGATAAAGAAACTCTAAGTATTGATGACTTTAAAGAATTAGTATTAACACAAATAGAAGAAAAAGCTCTTTAAAATAGTTTAAAAAGATTAACTAGAAGGAAACTTCTAGTTTTTTTATGTGTCAATCTTTGATAATTATTGTCAAAAAACTTTACAAAATAAATAACATGGGGTATTATTATGGTAAGCAGTGGTTAATAGTGGGGAAAAGTGGTGAATATTTATGTTAATGGGAGAATACCATCACAATATAGATGATAAAGGAAGATTAACAATTCCCTCTAAATTTAGAGATGATTTAGGAGAAAAGTTTGTAATCACAAGAGGCCTTGAGAATTGCTTATTTGCATATTCTTTAGAGGACTTTCAAAAAATAGTTGCTGAATTACAAAAAATCCCATTTACTAAAAAAGATGCCCGCCAGTTTATGCGATTTTTCCTATCTGGAGCCACTACTGTAGAATTTGATAAACAAGGACGTATTAACATTTCTTCTCCTTTAATTTCCTACGCTGAATTAAAAAAAGAATGTATTATCATAGGAACAGGAGATAGACTTGAAATATGGTCTAGCAACAACTGGAATGATTTCTTTGATTCTACAAAAGATAATATGTCCGATATAGCTGAAAACCTATTCAGCAATAATATAGACTTGTAGGTGATAATATGCATATTAGTGTTTTAAAAGATGAATTGATAAACAATCTAAACCTAAAAGAGGATAGTATTATTGTTGATGGAACACTTGGTTATGCCGGAGATAGTAGTATCATCTTAGAAAGAATAAAAAAGGGGTTTTTATTCGCCTTCGATCAAGATAGTGAAGCAATAGAATATAGTACCAATGTTTTAAATAAGATTGGTACTAACTTCACTATTATTAAAAGTAATTTTGTTAATCTTAAACAAGAATTAAACAAACGCGGAATTGAAAAAATAGATGGTGCTATATTCGACTTAGGAGTGTCAAGTCCCCAACTAGACAATGGAAGACGAGGATTTAGTTATCATGAAGATGCAAGACTCGATATGAGGATGGATAAAGATAATCCTCTAGACGCTTATTATGTTGTAAATAATTATGATTTAAATGATTTAACACGAATATTTAGAGATTATGGTGAAGATAAGTTTGCTTATCAAATAGCTAAAAAAATAATCAAGCAAAGAGAAGAAAAACCAATTGAAACAACATTAGAGTTAGTAGAAGCAATCAAGAGTGCGGTTCCTGAGAAAGAAAAGAGAAAAAAACATCCTGCTAAACAAATATTTCAAGCTATAAGAATAGAAGTAAATCACGAACTAGATGTTATAAAGCCAGCCCTAGAACAAGCTTTAGAAATGCTAAATGTTGGTGGAAGAGTAGAAGTTATAACATTTCATTCTCTAGAAGATAAAATAGTAAAAAAATATTTTAAAGAAGTATGTAGTATAGATGATAAAATTAAAGGATTACCAAATATACCAAAAGAATACTTACCAGATTTTAAATTAGTAGTTAATAAAGCTATAATACCAACAGATAAAGAATTAGAAAATAATAATAGAGCACGAAGCGCCAAACTTCGCATAATAGAAAGAGTAAAATAAGGAAAGTGATAATATGAAAAAGAAAAAGATGAAGAAAAAGGTTAAAATATCTAAATTTGAAAGACTAATTTATACGCTTGCTGTTACATTAGTGTTAATGGCTCCAATTTCAATAGTCTTTTCTAAAGCAACACTTTCAAAATTAAACTTCGAGGTAGAAGAAAAGAAACAAGAAATAACATCTCAACAGAAGAAAAATGATTCTCTAGCTATGGCTATTGATGAATTAGCCTCTCTTACTAAGATTCAACAAGTTGCACAAAGTGAAGGATTGAGTTATAATAATGCTAATATAAAGGTTGTAAGATAGACAGTTAAGGACGTGGTTTAATTGAAAAAGGAAAAGGGAAGGAACAATGTAAAGTATAGTAAGTTACTTATTATTGCCTCTCTTTTTTTGTTTGTCATAATGATATTAAGATTATTACAATTATCACTTTCTAAAACTATCGATGATACCAATCTTCAAGAACTGGCTTCGAAAAGAACTACTAGGACCACAACCCTTAGCGCCAAAAGAGGAACAATATATAGTTCCAATAAGGATGTTTTAGCGCAAAATGTTACATCTTATAAATTAATTGCGTATTTGAGTCCTAAGAGAACAACTAATAAAAATAAGCCTCAACATGTAGTAGATAAAGATTTAACTGCTGAAAAGCTTGCTCCTATACTTGGCATGACAAAAGAAGAGATTCTTACTTATTTAAACAAAGAAAATAAATATCAAACAGAATTTGGTAGTAAAGGAAAAGGTCTTACAGAATTAGAAAAGAATCAAATTCAAAATCTAAACTTACCAGGACTAGATTTTGTTGAAAGTTATAAAAGATATTATCCTAAAGGAAACTTTCTATCTTATACCTTAGGTTATGCTACAACTGAAGAGGATAAAGATGGCGAACAAGTTATAAAAGGTAAAATGGGACTAGAACTTTATTATGATAACATCTTAAAAGGTGAAGATGGTTATGTTACTTATCAAAAGGATTTAAAAGGTTATAAAATTTCTGGTACCAAAGAAATAAAAAAAGATGCCGTTCAAGGTAAAGATATATATTTAACAATTGATAGTAATGTGCAATTTTTTGTAGAGCAAGCCTTAACTAATGCCAAGAATAATTACGGGTATGAATGGTTTACAATGGTTATAATAGATGCCAAAACAGGTAAAATTTTAGGAATGTCATCTAATCCTAATTTTGACTTAAACACAAGAGATAATATTACTAACTATCTTGATTTAACTATTTCCTCACCATATGAGCCTGGTAGTACCATGAAAACATTTACTTATATGGCAGCCATGGAAAACGGTGTATATAATGGAAGTGCTACCTATAAATCTGGTGAATATACCACAACAGATGGTACTGTTATTGGTGACTGGAATAGAAATGGTTGGGGTTATATTACCTACGATAGGGGATATGCTCTATCTTCCAATGTTGGAGTCATAAACCTATTGAAAAACTTTATGAATAGTGCCATGTTAAGACAGTACTATAGAAAATTAGGATTTGGTAAAAAAACAGGTATTACACTTCCTAATGAAAGTACTGGTCAAATAAGTTTTAAATATGAAACTGAAGTCTTTAATGCTGGTTTCGGTCAAGGAATTACAACAACACCACTTCAAAATGTTCAAGCTATGACACCTCTTACCAATGATGGTATGCTTTTAAAACCATATGTTGTAGAAAAAATTGTTGACCCAGATACTAAAGAAGTAGTTTACAAAGGTAAAAGAACCGAAAAAGAACGTGTTGCTTCAACTCAAACAGTTCAGAAAATGATTCAATTAATGGATGATACTGTTAATGGAATAGGTAATACCGGATCAGGCTTTAGAATACCTAGCGGTGAATTAATTGGTAAAACAGGAACCGCCCAAATAGCCGCCACCAATGGTCGAGGATATTTAAATGGCAAGGAAGATATTATTTCTTCATTTTCTGGAATTTATCCTAAGAGTAATCCTCAATTTATTATTTATGCCTCTGTTAAAAGACCGGCAGGAGGAAGTCAAAAGGGCGTTTCAACTGCTGTAAAAGAAGTAGTAAGCAATCTTTCAAAATACTATGGAACCGAAGTAACAGAAACGGAAGGAGAAAAAATAACTACTTACAAACTTCCATCACTAGAAAATAAGAAATTAGATGAAGCTCGTCAATTACTAACTGCTAATAATATTACTAATCAAATAATTATTGGTAATGGGGATAAGGTAATTAACCAATATCCAGAAAAAAATATTAGTATTACCAATAAAGATAAAATATTCTTAGTAACTAACGACTCTAATATTACAATACCAGATGTAAATGGATATTCCAGTAAAGATGCAACTAGTCTTTTAAATTTATTAGGTATAAAAACTAAATTAACAGGAACTGGGTATGTAACAGCACAGAGTATAGCAGCAGGTACTGCCATTACGCAGGGAATGGAAATAGAATTAACTTTAAATCCTAAATTTGATGCTGGACAATAACTTCTTGTTATTGTCTTTTTTTCCTTTTCTGTGCTATACTTATAAAGGTGATATCATGGAAAAGCCTAATAAAACAAAAAGAGAAATAGTAAAAATGCTTTTAAATAGGGAAATAGATGCCCAAGATGAGGAAGCCTTATTGGATTTACTAGTAGATCAACCTATTTCTATAGATGTAGATAAACAAGAAGAATCAAAAATGAGTTTCGGTGATCACTTAGCCGATAAAATTTCGGCTATCGCTGGTAGTTGGTTTTTTATAGCACTATTCATCTCATTTTTAATTATTTGGATAGTTTTAAATACTGTTTTACTGAATAAAAACCAGCGCTTAGATGAATATCCATTTATTCTTTTAAATCTTTTATTATCATGTATTTCCGCATTACAAGCGCCTATAATTATGATGAGTCAAAATAGACAAAGCGAAAAAGATAGTCTAAGGAATCAAAATGATTATCGCATTGATTTAAAGAGTGAGCTGATTCTAGAAGAGTTACATGATAAAATTGAAACTATAAATAAACAACAAAAAGATATTATTCGTAGATTGGACCGAATAGAAAAAAGTGGAAGTGAACAAAATAATGAATAAAAAAATTCCTAGATTCATAATTCTAATTTTAATTATCAGTTTTATTTGTGTTGGTTGCAGTGATGATACAAAAAATAAAACAGCAAAGACGGATGAAAACGTTCTTCACTGTAAAAGAAAGGCAACTACTACAGATGGAGCCAGTACATCCTTAACCTATAGCATTTATTATGATGGTGACTACGTTACAAAAACAGTTTCTGTAGAAAAGGTAACATCAGATGATGATGCAATCCTTAAAAAATATCAGACAGCCTATGAAAATGTTTTTTCACCATATAAGAATATTGATTATTATGATAATAAGGTAACTACAACATCAAATAGTGTTATTAGTACGACTGTCATAGATTATAATAAAGTAGATATAAATAAGATAATTGCAATTGAGGGTAGTGATGATAATATTTTTGAATCTGACGGAAAAGTAAAAAAAGAAACTCTAACAACTTTATATAAAAAATATGGAACTACATGTGAGTAGTTCTTTCTTGTTTGAATAGTTTAATGGATAAAATACTTCCCCCCGAAGGAAGCAATGTGGGTTCGACTCCCACTTCAAACACCATTTTTATATATACATTTACATAAATATATGATAGTATAATGTTATGCCGATATAGTTTAGTGGTAAAACAGATCCTTGGTAAGGATCAGCGGTAAGTTCAATTCTTACTTTCGGCACCATAGGGAAATTAGTCGAACTAATCGACTTTAAATATATGAAAGGTTAATTTCGGTTAACCTTTTTTATATGCTTGAAAGGAGTTGATTAGTTATGCAGATAATAAAGGAAAAACTAGATATTGATGGGGTGTTAGAAAAACGAACAAAAAACACGCTTAGATCTTTAAATATTAAATCAAAAATCATTAAAGGCAATATTATCCATATTTCAAAAACAAACCTTGCCTATATAGAACCACATAAAATACTTATTAATAATATAACCTATCTATTCTTTAATTAATGTAATTATATATATATATTAATACCTTAGAAAATTCAATACCTTTTAATGAATTTGAAACACATATTAAAGCAAATAAGAAAATGGGCAGATACTTGTATGGAAGAAGAAGAGATAAGTGATTATTTATATACAAAAAATTATGAATATGATGATAAAGATTTTGATATTTAAAAAGACGAGCAAATTTCAAATGCTCGTCTTTAATAGACCGTTTATTCCAAAACGGTAACACACTACGCTATTGGCGGAGCCAATAACGATATGTGTGCCAAAGAAGTACCTTTGGAAACCCTAAAACATAATTAAGCAAAAACCAATCATTCAGACAATATTTTTTTGATTGCAATAAGCTACAATTATTTATTTTCAAAACTTTGTAATGAAAATAAATTCATAAAAGTCTATCGTCACTTTCATTTGCTATCGCAAACGAAAACGTGTCATGGCATAATAAATATTCTAATCTTCTGACAAAATCATATGATTTGCCTATATCAACCGCTAATTGCTCTTGTGTTATGCCTGCATCTAATCTATATTTTTTTATATTTTTAGAAACAATTTCCTTTATATTTTTATTGAAAGAAAAGTTTCTTTTAAAAGTAGTAAATGTAATCACCTCATGATTATATTGTTTCATTTAAATATTTTTATGTCCGGTAACTAAAAATTCCTGTAGAGGTGTTGAGTATAAACTTTAATAGTATTATAATATATGTAGGTGAAAATAGTTATCATTTTACAAATAGAAAAGTTAGTGATAGATAAAAGGAAAGTGTGTTATATATGAAATTTGGAATTAGAAAACCTAACATTAAAAAAAGTTTAAAAGCAAGAACCACTGGAAAATTAAAAAGAAGTTTGAAAAAATCTGTTAATCCATTTTATGGAAAGGAAGGAACTGACTTAGTAACAAATCCAAAAAAATCAATTTATAATAAAGTTTATAAAAAAACAAGTTTTAGTATATTCGACTTGTTTAAATGAAAGAGAGGTGTATATTTATGAAGAAAAGAACGGTAATTGCATTTATTTTTTGTAGTATATTTTTATTTAATCCTAATATAGTTTTAGCACATCCTGGAAGAACTGATGGTAGCGGTTGTCATAAGTGTAATACCAATTGTGCAAAATGGGGATTAAGCAGTGGCGAATATCACTGTCATAGTGGAAATGCCTATACAAATTCAAAAGGACAAACTTTTGACTCTGATGGTAATTTAATTAGCAATAGTTCAACTTCCAGTACTAATTCTAGTAGTAGTTCTAATAATAAAACAACCGCTCCAAAATCTAGCCCTAAAAGTAGTGATAATACTTTAAAGTCAATTACTATTGATGGGGAAAGCATTAAAATATCCGATCAAATGAATTACAAAACTAAAAATGAAAAAATAAATATTTTAGTAGAAACGAATGATAGTAAGGCTACTTCTAATGTTGACAATCATTCTTTACATGTTGGAATAAATACTATTGATATAAAAGTTACAGCAGAAAACGGTGATGTGAAGAACTATAGTTTAGTAGTTGATAGAGAAAAATTAAGTAATAATACAAATGTAAAAATACTCGTTGATGATGAAGAAATAAATTTTATTCTTGGAAAAGCAGATGTTAATGTTTCTTCTGATACAAAAAATCTAAATTATAAATATGAATTAGAAGATAAAACTTCACAAGTTAAAGTTGATGGAGATAAAGATTTAAAATCTGGAGAAAATATTGTAACTTTTACGGTGATAGCAGAAGATGGTACTGAAGTAAAATACGAATTAAAAGTTAATAAATATACAAAGATCGATGAAACAATGGGAGCAATATTAGGATTGGCAACAATTGGTGGTATCGGCTATGGAAGTTATTACTTTGTTAAAAAGCGAAAGAAAAAATAGTTTAATTATTAAAGAAAATATAGTATACTTGTTATAGAAATTAACCTTAATTAAAAATTTCCAAACGTGTCCCTTTGAGGCACCATAGGGAAATCCGCTCGAACCTTTTTATAGTTTCGAGAATAAATAGACAATCAATTCTAAATTAGGATTGATTTTTTTCTTGTTTAGAAAAAAGTCTTTCAAAGAAAGGATTGATTAAAATGGTAAATGTTATCAAGCAAGAAGTTAGAATGGAAGAATCATTAAGAAAGAGATTAGAATTTATTTGTGAGTTTTGTAGAGTTAAACCAATTATTATTAATGGTAATTTAAGAACAATAGATAAAACTAATCTTACATATCTGGAACCACATAGAATAATAATTAATGATATAACCTTTCTAGCTTTTAATTATTCTAATGAGATATTTATTGAAAACTTAAATAATAAGATTAAATTATCTGAATTAGAAGACTATTTAAAACATAACTAATATCTATACCCTAATCAGGAAATTGACAAAATGAATTTTTAAGTATATTATATAAAACCAATAAATGACAAGCAGTATCCGTCTTTTATTAAAAAGGAGGTACACTATGGTCAAAAGCACAATTAATAAAAAATATAATATGAAATTAAGTGGAGTCAAAGATATTAGTTTGAACTAGTATTTTTGACTCCCTTTTTTTGTAGGAAAAGGAGTTGAAGATTAATGAATGAAGAAAAGAAAATCGCAGGACTTTATATTCGTGTAAGTACTGAAGACCAAGCAAGAGAAGGATTTAGTTTACCAGAGCAAGAAAAACGTTTAAGGACTATGTGTGAGTTTAAAGGATACGAAGTATATAATGTATACGAAGAACGTAGAATAAGTGCTAAAACTGGTAATTATAGACCTAGATACAAGATATAAAAGATAAAAAAGTAAATACTATTGTAGTATTAAAATTAGATAGATTAACTCGTTCAGTTGCAGACTGGGAAAAGATTCTTACTTTCCTAGAAGAAAACGATGCATATTTAGATTGTGCTAATGATGATATAAATACAACAAATGCTAATGGTAAAATGATTTCAAGAATACTTACTTCAGTTAGTCAACAAGAAATAGAAAGAACAAGTGAAAGAACAAAAATTGGACTTGCTGGAGCAATTAAAGTTGGTAATATTCCTCATCAAGCACCTTTAGGATATAAACATGAAGATAAGAAGTTAGTAATTGATTATGCTACAAAAGATGTAGCAATAAGAATATTTAATATGTATCATGATGGAATGTCTTATCAAACTATTAGTAATGTTTTAAATGAAGAAAATCCCACCACAATAAAATTCTATGAACATATGGGTTTTAAAACTTATCAAAGAAAAGAGTTGGATGAACAAAATAATCCTTATCCAATTTTATATATGAGGTTGGAAATATAAAAATTAAAAAAGTAGAAACAATTAAAAATGTAGTATTGATATATATTGCCTAATTAACTTTGCAAAAAAATAAAACCAGTTTCTAAAACTGGCCTTTTAATATTTATAGTATATAAAAACATCACTTTGCAAATAAATATATTTAAATATTATTATTTGTTGTTTTTTAGTTTACGCATTAATACTTTAGCTGATTTATCTTCCATACCATAATATGGTTTTAAGGACTTTTCATCAACAAATAAGTCACCAACAGCACTAGGAGATGTTAACATCATTAACTCGTTTATTACGTGACCCCTTCTTGCACTAGTTTGCGCTTTTAATTTTAAAAGTAAATTTAGTTTTTCTAACTCCACATAAAAATCATTCTTAAACTTCACTAATATAACATCTTCTTTATAAAGTTCATCATTTGTCTTGGTATAACCATAAGAATCGCTAGAGACAATTCTACCATTAATTATAATGCCCACAGAAGTAGTAGCTACCATTTCATATTCTGTACATTTTTTAATATTTCCGATAAAGATTTGTTCCTTTTTCATTTATACTTCTCCTTACTAGATTATTATATCAAAAAAACTATAAACTACAACCAAAAACACCTCTCTATTAATTTAAAATATGGTATAATCTTTTAAAACGTTAACTAAAAAACATCCAGAAAGTTTAATGCTATAGTAAAAGTTAAAAATAATTGCGCATGTTCCAGCAACTATTGGTAGAATTTAAGTATTAAAATTGTTATGCTTTTTATGAAAAGGAGAAACAATATATGGATTTAGGAAAAAAAGTAGCAAGTCTAAGAAAGAAAAACAATCTTACCCAAGAATCTCTTGCTGAAAAAATAGGGGTAACAAGACAAACAATATCAAAGTGGGAACTTGGAGAAACAAGTCCTGATATTAAACAAGCTAAATTGCTAGCTGCAGAATTTAATATCAGTTTAGATGAATTAGTCAATAATAACACTAATAATGTATTAATGAAAAAGGTTAGTAATACTGAACATTTAGCAACCATTACTATTAAGATGCTAAAAGTTATTGGTATTATCCTATCAGTACTTTTTATTACTATAATAATATTAGTAGTAACTTATGGTATTACACATATCTCTTCAAAAGATAATAAAATAAACGGTAAATTTTTTCTTGATTGCCACCTAAATAATGAAGAATATTTATATGAGATAGAGTATAATAAAAATTATCAAATTATTAACGGCGGAGGAGATGCTTGGATTTCAAACCACACAGATGTTGAAAATTATGATGATGCTAATAAGGCCGTTGCGCATATAGAAGACTATTTCAACGACCATAAAGGAAGTTGTATAATATCTGAAGAGACTAAATAAATTTATTTTTTATCATATAAATTTAAAAAAAGAGTATCATGAAGTATAACACATAATTTATAAGGAGAAAGAGATGGATATTTATAATCAAATATTAGACGAAAACGAATTAAAATATCATAAAATTAATGATGAAATATTCAAAGAAGTTTTAACAGAATTTTTTGAAAAAGTTGATTCATCATATGAACTAAAATCTGATATGGACTATACTGATAAATTCCTAGTTTTATTAAATGAATATATCTATCATTCTAATTATATAGTACCATTTTATGAAATCTTAAAAAAATATCATTACAACATGAAACAAGAAATTAAAGATGCTATATTTGAACTAGGTAATTTAAGAAAAACTAGTCGTAATTCTAAACTTATAAAAAAATTACTAAATTCTCCAGTGATACAAGATATTAGCCTAAAGGAGAGAAAAAAATACGAAATATATAGTGAAAAATATGGCACATTTTCTTTTGAACTAGCTTCCAAATATTTTCGTAAAAACAGTGAACTAAAGGATTATATTTCATCAACCGTACTGGCTCAAGAATGCCACTCTCACGCATATTATATGTCTAAAATATTTAAAGATTATTATGCTATAACTTCATTATGCAGATATTATTTTAAAGGAAATTATTATCATTCATATACGTATGATAAAGATTCCAATTTAATCTTTGACTTATGTTCAAACGCAGTATTTATAAAAGATGAATTTGATGACTTGTTTGAAACCAATGAAATATTAGTTGTTAAAAACAAAGATTTAGAAGAGCAACTTTCCATAGCGGACTTTAATAGTATCCAACCAGAATCAAGAAGAAAACTCTTAAGATTGGCCTTATTCAAACAATCTCTAAATTTAGAGCCTGATAAAAACTTAGATAAAAAAGTTTACACCAAAACCATTCATAAATAATAGTTGAAAAAATCTCCTAAATATGATATAATACGAAGCCAAAAGAGGGGATAGTATGATATTTAATAGTAAAAAAGAATTACTTATGTATTTAAAATATATTGTTGAATTAGGTTATGGATCTCAAGGAATAACTTATCATGACAAAAAACTAAATAAAGCTATCAAAGTTTATCATGAAGTTTTTGATGATGAAATGTCTTATTTAACAAAAAATAAAGAGGAGACATTAAAATTTAATCAGGCTGTTAATAATACATATATTTTCCCTGATGATGTTTTAATGTTAAATGATAAGATAGTAGGGTATACAAGTAAATTTGTATCTGGAAAAAATCTTCAATATATAAATCCCCTAACTATAAATATTAATAATCTTATGCAATCCCTTAAACAAGTAAAAGAGGATACCAAATTAATTTCTGAAAATAAAATAAAATCATATGATGTTATGTATAATATTATGTATGACTATGAAAATATAGCGGTTATTGATACCGATGAATATAATTATAGTATGCTTCCTGTAAAAGATTTAGTTATAAAGAATAATTATAGTTTTAATATAGGCATAAAACAGTTCCTAATTGATAATTATTTTGATGAATTTGTAGCGTCAAATAAGGAATTAAATGATATGTATAACTCAGACGATACTGATATTTTAGAACTTTTAAGAACTTTTAGGCAATGTATCAGTGAGCAAACAGGATATGAAATATCTAACTTAAATAAAGCAAGTTCTTGTCTTAACAAAACAAAACATGAACCCAAATTTATTAGAACATTATAAAAACGCTAGAAATTAATCTAACGTTTTTTTATACCTCTTGTTACTAAGTTATAATATTTTACTTTGAATAATTCATTTGTTAAGTCCTCATTTTTACTATTTCTATGCTTTTCATATAATTTGTCAACAATATGAGCTCTCTCACTAAGAATCAATCTTTTAATTCGCATTAGATGATATTTATTAATCTCTATTGGATAATCTAATAACTCCAATAGTCCACCTATATTAGCGTGTCTTTCAATATAACATTTGTTACCATCAGGTGATAAAGAAAAAGGGGCAGAAGCATGAATTAAATCAATACCTTGATCATTTACGACAGTATAAATAATCTTTTTTATACATTTATCATTTTCCTTATCTTTAACAACTCCAACATTAATATTTTCACGTCTTAATACAACATCATACTTCAATACTTCGCTATTTTTTGTAATTTTAATTTTCATAATTCCTCCTTTAAATATTCTATATTATAT
>CDYU01038307.1_pt1 | contig 34752 bp, 39 predicted proteins | sample 480701 | NCBI WGS metagenome assembly CDYU01 (sample SAMEA3182105, study PRJEB8094) | gut metagenome | biome: human; feature: gut; material: Stool; isolation source: human stools | place: Canada | collected 2013-02-26 | reverse complement strand
CTTCTCCTCGGTCTTCTCCTCGGTCTTCTCCTCGGTCTTCTCCTCGGTCTTCTCCTCGGGCTTCTCCTCGGGCTTCTCCTCGGCGGATGCTGAGTCGAGAATGGCATGGATTGCCTCCATGGCTTTGAAGTACTCATCGAGCTTGGCGTTCAGCTCGATCTGTTTCTTGTTCAGCTCTTCGAGTTCGGCTTTCACGGACTCGATCTGCTTGCTCAGAACCTGAGCCTGACGCTTCTTGATTTCCATGTCCTTGTCCGGCATCTCCTTGCCATAACGAGACATGAATTTCTCCAGTCGGTCGTTCAGATCTTCGGGGACCCGGGTGAAGTACGAAAGAGCATCCTTGTTGAATGCGATGTGGTACAAGCAAAGATCCTCCGTGATGTTCCTCGGGGTGAGGATCTTGCTGAACTCTTTGTTGATCGGGTCATGGAGCAGAGTACCTGCTCTGAGTTCGTAATCGGGGTGTGCTACATTTTTCATTTGTTGTTCTGTTATTCGTCTTAATGCTAAGTCGGCTTCGATCAGGCAGAAGCCGCATCGGGAAACTGACTTATTCAAAAAGTATCGAGAAAGTTCATCTACTTCTCGATGGAGAGCGGGATTTTTTTCCAATTCCAATGTATGGGCCCGATAGGCTTCGCCTTTCAGGGACCCATACTTGGATTGGTAAGCTCTCAGTCTTTCGAGCATGTCAGTCATGAGTGCTACGGTTTAGATTCTTTGGTCAGAAGCCCGTCTACCATGAGGTCTGTGGTGGCTTCGTCCGTGTCGAAGAGGCTCATCGGGAGCGAACCTTCCTGAGCGATGGTGCCGTTGGCCAGAGTTACCTGGTATGCGACGCCGTCGGTCATTTCGGTAGTGACAGTGATTTCGGTGAGCTCCAGACCCGAGTCCCAGCCATACACCTCGTACTTGGTGTCCCCCTTGTCTCCGGTGTCGTTGTTCTCGACGATAGCGATGACGCGGGCATTGGTCAGGCCGTTTACGAACTTCTTGGCTGCTTCCGACTTCTTGAAGATTCGGACAACTACGTTGTGCTGGTGAGTCTTGAGGTACGTGCCAGCATTGATGGTGTCCGAGCCTACAGTTGCGTTGGGCAGCGAGTCGACTTCGTAACCAATGGCACCGGTCTTAAGGATGAGCGAAGAGATAACGTTGTCAGTTACAACAGACTTCGATTTGTCGACGTCCGAGTAGTTGAGGAGAATCACCCTGGCGGTGGTGCCGGCGATTGCCGGCTTACCACACACCTGGTTGATGAATCCTGTTTTGATTTTAGAACAATCAAGTCCTGCCATTTTCTTAGATTTTTAAGGATTAGATACCTACCGAGAACAGATCCGGGTTAGTGAGCTTGGCATCCGCCCGACCCATGAGTTCTACGTAGACTACGCGGTCTTTGTATTCGTACCAGATCCGCATCTTCTCGAAGCTGTCGATTGCATCAACACCTATGCCGAGCACGCTCTTCGAGGTGAAGAGAATTCGATGGGGGTTGTTGAGTTTCGTGCCAGTGTCTTCCGATGTAGCGATGATCTTGTCCCAGATGGGCATTGCGATGACAGGGATGCCATTGAAGCTGAGAGCCTCCATGCCATTCATCAGAGCCAAGCGAGCCGACTCGAGGCAGCAAGCGTCCATAAGAGACTGCTGATAGGCATCGTAGACAGACTGGGTAACGAGGATAAATTTGTCAGACTGCTGACGGAGCAGAAGCGGGGCACTGAACACGACCGACTGAATGTATTCCTTGGCCTTGGCCGGAGTAAGCTTCTGAGCTGCGTAAGATGCCCCGGCATTTTCCGTAATTGTTGCTCCGCGCTGGGACGGATTGGCTGTAACCTGGGTGGTAATCTGTTTCCAGAAACCATTGATGATGGTGAAAAATTTCGGGTCGAGACCATTCGTAATGATACCGCTGTCGGTAACGTTCTTGGCGTCCTTGTCGTTGAACCAGAACAGGCGGTACCAGAAATCCATAATGGAGCGCTCCAGAACCTCAATGACGATGTTCATGTAGTCCGTATCCGTGAAGTCCGGAATGTCGACGCCGGTGCGGAGAGAGTAAATAGTTGCCGACTGTTGGAGGTCAGTGTAACACTGGGACAGAAGGATCTCCCAGACACCGGGCTCCCACTTCAGCTTGCGGGTGTTGATGTTCCACGGCTGAGGAGTCGGGTTACACCCGGTGTTGACCACGCCGACCATGCCGCCCTCGCCGATGTAACCCACCTCGGTGTTAGTGACGATGTCGGGGAAGACTGTGTGAATGGAGTTGATGTCAGGACCCTGAATGGTGTCCTCCATAATCATCTCCGAGATTGCCTGAATGACACGTCCACAAAAAGTGAACTTGTCCATGTCAAGAAATCTGCCATTTTTAGCTGCCATAGTTCTTAAAGTTTTTGAGTTTGACTACTTGAGGATCTTTTTTGCAGCGTTGACCTTCTGGAGCTTTTCGCGAGCTGCGTTCTTGAGGTCATCTGCCGAGGGTTCGGTCTTCTTGCCTCCGGGCAGAACCGTCTTGCGGTTCTTCGGGCGGTAGTTGCTACCACGGAGGTTGCGGAGTTCGTTCTCCTGCTCCTCGATGAGGTTCGTTGCCTCGTCAAGCATCGCCTCCAGTGCTTCAACGCGGTCCTCGAGAGACTCGGTGTCCCCCATCTCGATGCTGGTGACGATGTTGTCCTCGACAGTAACCACCCGACCGTCTTCCAGAACGACAGTGCCCGACGTCTCGCCGTTGGCGAGAGTTGCCTCTACACCTTCGGCCAGATTGTCCTCTTCACCTACGGTCTGGAGAACGACCTGACCCTCAGCATCCAGATAGTCGAAGTTGGCGGGAGCGCCTTTCTTGCCATTCCGGAATGCCTTGACCTTGCTCATGAACTTCTCATAAGCGCTTTTTTCGTTTTTTGCCATAGCATTAAAAATTTGGTTTGTGTTGTATGAATTGATTTTGGAAATGAATCCCAAGTCAAGAAGTGATTTGGCATCATGGATGCGTTCCTCATGCATGACATTGCGGAGCCGTTCCCGGTCCTGACCTGTTCTCTCGACATACACGTCAAGAATAGCCTCCTCCTCCAGAGCAAGCTCCTCGGCAATGCTACGAGCATCGTCGGAAGTGAGCCAATCCCCGACCGGCATGTATACCCGATGGATGAGTGCCCGGCAATTCCTGTTTGCCGACCGGTTCTCTGCCGGAGCTGCCAACAGGATGCACACTGCCATCGAGTGGCATCCCCCGACAATATTTGTATATATCGTCCTCCCGCTCATGCGAAGAAGATCGTAAATCTTGAAGCCCTCCTCAACAGAGCCCCCGTCACAGTCAATGTTGATGCACACCTCCTGTTCGTCGGGGTGTTCATCAAGTACCCGGCGGAAGGTCTCCACGGAGCAGATCTCTGAGGTCCCACCCCAAAGCTCCATCATGACCCGATTCTCTTCGGAGTCAATTGCGCCTTTTAAGTTGATGAATATCATGTGCCAAATTATTTCGATACAAATATAGTTATTCCTAATAGATATTGAAATACTATTTGTGCTGGACTATTTAAAAATTAGCCCGGTCTTGAATCTGCACGTAGTTAGCATCTTCCCTCCGAATATCTTCGATTGTAGCAATCACTCTCACCTGGCCAAATGCTTTTTGAATTGCCCTCTCCATGTCAAGCCGATTCATAGGTTCCGACGCCTCAGCGAATGATCGGATAGCATATCCCCCGTCCGATCCAACTTTAGTGAACGGTACTCCGCCACCGAGTTCGTTTATGGCTGACAGAAGAGGCAGGAACATGCGGCTCGACTTCTTGTTAATGATGGTCTCGCCTCCTTCCGCCTCAATGTGCACTCCTCCAGCGGCATGACTGGGTCCCTCAATGTATTTACCTCTTGCGGCTTTCGGCAGAGGAGCTGCCCAAAGAGCTGCCATCTGAACTGCTCCCAAAGCCGCAGCTGCTGCAATGAACGGGATAGCCAAAGGGAATCCCATTTTAGCCGATGCCATGATGGAGATGGCAGTATTGATGCCAATCTCGAAGGACCCCATTGCCCTCTCCCGGATAGCTTGTTCCCGTTCGATTTTGGCCAACTCCTTCTCCTTCTGTTTCTCCATCTTGACTTTCTTCTCGTTGTACTGGGCCTCCGTGATTTGGCCATTAGCGTACATGTTTGCCAATGCCTGCTCCTCCCGGCTGTATTGTTCTTCTACCTCCTGAGCCCGGCGCTCCCCGAGAGCACTGGCCAAGTCATTGAAAGCATTAGCAAAGCCGGATGCCATTTCGGCATACTCCCGGAGCTTCTCGATCCGTTCTTCCCATAAAGCCTCCTCGTTCTCAGCCATCTCAAGTTGGATCTGAGCAATGGCGTCCTCGTTTCCTTGAGCTGCTGCCAACTCTGCCTCCAGATACCTTTTCCTGGTCTCATACTTGGACTTGTGATTTAACTCGGCTTGAGCGAGCTCCTTGTCGAGGTCCATTTGCTGGAGACGAAGATTGTTGGCTCGGAGCTGGGCCTCCTGCTCATAGGTTTTCTCCCCGGCAGCTTTCCTGGCTTCGATTTGCTTCTGGAGCATCTCATTCTCGAGCTCCAGTTTCTCCCTTTCGTTGTCCGCTGCCTTCGAGAGGTCCTCGGCATACTGTTCGTTTAGAGTTTGGTTGAACCGGTCAAGTTGCTGTTTGGTAGCATCCTCGCGGATCTTTTTGATTTCGTCCTGGAGGTTTTGTTGAATCTGTTTCTCGAGTTCGGCTCTGTTGACCAGGAACTGCTCATAAGCGGCATACTCTTTCTGGTATTCCTCCTCGCTCATACCTCTCACGAACTGGGGAGACTGAATGTTGGCCAGCTCCTTCATGGCGTCCTGGTACTTCTGAGTAACCTGAGCAATCTGCATATCGACTGTGCCTCCGGAAGCTACAGCCAATATGTTTGCTCTCACCCCCGCAAGGTAGTCATTGAGCTGTTTGGCTTGGTTCTCGTAGAACTGCTTGTCAGACCGAGCCATGGCATTCAGAGCCGTCTGATACTCCTTATTAGTAATTTTGCCGTGAGCTTTCTGGAGAGCCAGACGTTCCCGGGCTCCATCCTGAGCTGCCTTGTAGAGCTTTTTCTCATACTCCATCCGGATGGCAATGTTCGTAGACTGGAATGTTGTTTGGAACCTGAGATCGTCTTCCCGGATCTTCTGCATGGCTTCCGAGTTCTTCAAAGCAACCTCCAGAGCCTTATCGGCAATGGCCTGCTGAGCCTCCCGAGCCTTATCGGCAATGGCCTGCTGAGCCTCCCGGTTGGCTATTGCAGTCTCAAGAGCCAAGTTAGCAATTGCGGCTCCTTCATTCTCGATTGTCCGGAACAGTTCTTGGTATCGGCCTTTCAAATCGTCGAGTTCCTTTTTGGCCTTCTTGTATTTGGTCAAGCTTCCTGACCATGTGTTGAGCTCCTCCTCCTTGGCTGCAATCACCTTCTTCAAGGAGTCGAACTCATCCGTTGCAGCCATCTGTCTTTGACGAGCTGCACTCATCTCAATCTCGCGGAGCTTGTTAGCTGTTTTAAGCTGAGCTTCGGCGATCTGTTCCGACGTGGCATGATTGGCTTTGAGATTTTCTATTTCTCTCTTGCCCCGGATCTCCTCGGCTTTGGACAGAGTGTTCCGCTTGGTCTCGATCTGATCCAGTACATACGTGGAGGCTTCGGCAGCTTGATTGTATGCCTCCATTGCCCGGGTTGTTCTCTCTTGAACTTCCGTATTACTGTTAAATGCGTTCGTAAGAGCAACCACTCCAGCCACCAATCCGACCACTGCCGCTGCCACCAATACAACGGGGTTGGCAGCCAAAGCCGCGTTCCAAAGCCATGTGGCAGCTGCTGCTGCTTTGGTGAGGATGTTGCCAGTTCCCTGGATGGCGTTCTTAGCAGCTATCGCTTTCGTCTCGGCGAGAGTCTGGTTGATGCCAACCAGCTGAACCAAGTTAGATGCAGCTCGATAAGTGGCTTCGGTCTTGGAGAGAGCTGCTTGGAGAGAAGACAAAGAGGAAAGAGCCGTGATGATGGTTATCATCTTCGTCATGATAGCATTGAGCTCCTCATTCTTGCTCCCCAGTACCTGAGTGGCTGTGGTCCATAAACCGTAGACGGAAGTGATTGCCGAAGTTGCATCCGTGACAGCGACCAGTGTGTCGATTCCTCGTCCAGTCTGGTCGATGGCTGTATTGACCGTGTCCTCTGCCGCCTTGAGCTCCCCAGCTCGCTTGACCATCTCCTTGAAGGATGCTGAACTCGTATCCCCGGCTTGAGCCATCCGGATCAGAGTGTCGGTCAAGTCGTTGAGCTCCTGTTTCAGGTTATCCGTTGCCTTCTCGTAGTTACCAACTGACCGGCGATAGTCCCCGAGTGCCTCCTCCTGAGCTTTGAGCTCCTCGGTGGTTTCTGCAATGCGCTTGCCGAGCTCGGCTTTACGAGCCGCGTCCTTCATTGAGTTGCCCAGCTCTGCAAACTCGGCATTGTCCAAAGCCAGCTGGGTTCTAAGTTTTGATAAACTTGCCTCCTGTTGGTTCTGGAGCTTAATGTTGTTCTGGATTTGCTTCTGGTACTTGTTCGCCTCGCTGTTGATTGCCTTGATCTGGTTGTCAAGCGCATAGTATTCTTGAGCATTCTCCTCAGTTACTTTGCCGAGAGCCTTCTGCTGGTCTCTCAACTCCTGGGACCGGAGTTTCAATTCGGCTAACGTCTTGAGGGCATCCTCAGCTGTTACACGGACGTTGTAAATTGTATTTTTCTGTTCTTCGGCCATATCACATTCGTATTAGGTCTACTCTGGGTATCTTTCCAGCTTGGAAGTTGTTTATTTTCGAAACGTAGAACCAGAACCCATGCTCTTCCAGCCATATCGGGTTGAACAAGTCCAGACTTTGAATGTCGAGCGAGTCCAAAAGAATTTGGACCTGTAGGATTTTTGGTCTTTTGAGTATATTGTTGATGAGCTTGTCGTAGTACTTAGGAACGTAGTAATTCAACTTTTTGAAATACGCCGTGTATAGTCGTACCTGGGTAAGGGTGCGGCCTACCCTCACCTTGGGCCGCATACAGTCAGACTTATCTATGTGGACGACCATCGGCTTACTTAGAACATTGTACTCCCAAGTCGTCTCGGTCATTTCCCCGTTCTCCATCCGACCTCTATTGATGGTCCAGATAGGGTAGTTAGCAAGTGTATGAGTCTTATTTGTAATGTCCGCATCATAGAGTTTTTGGTTGAGCCCTGCCAAGAACCCAATTTGGAACAGGAGTTTGGTGGGCTGGAGGTTGACGTCCGGGATGCTGAACTTGTACGAGTCAGTAACGTTGTTGTCCTTATTATCCTCTAACTTCATCTCGTTGGACTGGGCATAGCTGGACAATTGGAACGTAAGTTTGGTGTCCTTTCCTTTTATCAGCTTGTCAGACCAATTCTTCCCGGACGAACTTCGTCTGTTGTAAAACTCCTGAATAGAGTATGCTCTTGCTACCTTTGTGACGGGATTAACGTCGACGGTTAGACCAAACAGCTGGACAAATGCTTTGACTATGTCCCCCAAGCTTTTGAATCCAGTAGAGGCCAGGAGGTCATAGGTTAGTCCGGGTTGGGGCTTATCCCCTGGTGAAGTTTCAGGCACAGGAGGAGCAGTAATGCTGACCGGAAATCTCATGTCAAACGAATTGACAGGGTTAACGATCATGGCGAGAGTTCCAGACACCAGTATGTGCTCCCCTGCCTCCATCTGGATGTCGACCGAAGCGCTGCCAGAAGACCCCGATGACCAGGACCTTGTCAACACTACAGCACTGGTTCCGTCGTTCTTGTAGTGGGTAACTTTGACTGCCACACTACTCTTTTGGATGGCAGAAATATTGGACCACGAGAATTTAAACGTGATGGTCGTGTCCCATAGAGTCATCCAGTTGAATGTTCCGGATCCGGGGTCTATAGTCAAACGTCCGGCGACCGGGTCACTGAGAGTTACCCCGGGGGAGCCTTTCCATATCACCCCGGTGGTGCCAACCGAGGGATTCCGGATCCAGCCAATTCCGGATGCTCCCGGAGCCTTGGGGTTGTCTGCCAAAACGGGGTAAGTGCAAGGCAAAAACATTTCGGCTCGGTCGGCGGGGTCCACGTCGGTCTCGAGACTGTAGCCTGCTCGATCGAAGATCCATGTCACCAAGTCATACCAGTTGAGGTGGGGGTAGAACTTGTCCAACTCACTGACTTGCCTGATTGCCTCCATGGCGAAAGGGGGAAAGTTCGGGTTCTTTTGTAGAGTTGCATACAGCCAAAAGTACAGGACTTTAACCCCTTCGGGGCCGGAGAGGTATCGCTCAGTCTGTCCCATTGTGTCCGTGTACCACTTGAGGAGGAACATACCATCCCCTGGGTCCTTCGCGTCAGTGTTGTTTAGTGTGTCGAACAGGTCAACGGTTGCCCCGAGGATCTGGACCCCGATCGATGTATCTGATACGTCTACGATGTTCAATACTGCTCCAGCCGGGGATATGAGTGCTCCCCCATAGAATAGTTGGCAAGGAAACTTCATGTATGGCACACCCGAATCTGAGCCAACTACAAAACTGAATTGGAATGCTTGCTCGTTATGGGTCGTCCTGGGCAGACTGATCCGATGGGAGTACGAGGCATTCCTGTCTTTCAGCTCCGCCAGATTGTTGATCTGGTAATTCATCGCAGGAGCATCCAGCGGGAGGTCCAGGGACCAGACCTCGCCGTCAATGCCTTTCATGAGTAGTTCGTAGTTCATATTACCACTGAGTTTGTTCGTCAATAAGCTGGAACTCGTAGCTAACAGTGTTCCTGGGAGTCTTGGTGTCCCAAGTTAAGTCCGTGTCATTTACCAGGACTCGTTGCCATGCCGTGATTGAGCGGTCGTACCTTTGAACAAGAGGCGAGAGAGCAATTCCTTTGAGCAAGTTGAAGTCGTTCTCATCAAGCTGTTCTGCTCCTGCTTGGACTATGTTCTTAAACTCCGGAGCTAACTCGCCTCTCGTCTGTGAGGCATAGGGGTCTCTGGAATTCGCTAATACGTATTGGTCTCCCCGGTCAACCTCCTGCGTATACTTCTTGTGTTGCTCAAACATGTAAGTGTCCCATCCGCCTTTCTGGTTTATCCAGCGAATGTAGAATGGGTTGCAAGGTTTCTCCATATCGATGAATATGATGTTCCATGCTTGAGAAGAGTATGATTCTTCAGAAAGTCTAAGTTTTACGTAGTTTGCATCAGTATTAACCTTAGTCTCAAATTCGCGCACAAGGGGGATGTTGAGTCGGGTAGAAATATCAAATCGTTTTTCGGCAACCTTATAAAGTTTAACCCGAACGTCGATCGATGTAGCGACATTTGGTGACCCCGAAAACCCTCTCGGGAATAGGGTGACATAGAACGGATACCCGAAGTATTTTTTTACATACAGATTCCTGTTGTTGTCAGGAACCCGGTCAGTCAGTACGAGTCCTAAGCCTGACCCGGTGAAATTAGCGTTGTAGCCTCGAGCCCTAACTCCCCGGGAGGCATATCGAACATTGAAGTTTCGATCGCCGATGGCTCTGTAAGCATATGCCGATATGAGACTGTAGTCAATGCCAAAGCCGATGGATTGGTCTATGTACGGATATGTTCTCAATCTGTCGTCCCGGAATCCGGCTTTTGCCAAGAAACTGAGGTCGTATTTCTTCGTCGTCCCGAATCCCGAGTCTCTGTAGATGTCGATGCTTTCAGTTAGTGAGTTCGCTGCTTTAACTGGACTGGGGCTATAGCCGACAAAGTTATTCCCGTAGGCCAAACTCATACCTGTGAGAGTAACCTTCACTCCAGCTGTTGCTCCTTCAATACCTGCAAAAATGACAAGGAAATCGCGGGGGGATCCTGCTGTAACAATGCTCGGTACCTGAACCTTCCACGTCATGTTGTCACCAATTGGTATATTTGTTTTAGCAATCACAGTGGTAAGATTACCCGAACTGGTTCCTTGGAACAGAGCAACGGTGAGTGAAGTGGCACCCACTCCAGCCCCGCCAGAAACCCTAAAAGCATACCATTCCCCGGGTATCACCTTTCTACTGAGAGGAAACTTCACAGAATAGTCGTTACTACTACCTCCACTGTTATCAATTACTTCGACCGCCTCATTGTCTATAAGGTTCAACGAGACCATATTGTCCTCGTCAAAGTTCTGAGTCTTGATCTCAAGCCCAGGGGTTAATTTGTCGGTCTCAACTGGTATTTGCGAATATGCTGAGTATAAAGAATCCCCAGCCGGTTGATTGGTAATTGCCATATCGCGTTATATTATATATCCGTGGTCCATATTGTTGTCAGGAGTGAATGCCTCTTCAATGAGGACCTTCATCGTGTTGTCCAAGTGCTGAGCCAAGTACTCCTCGAAGTTATCAGCGGGAGTGTCGACCAGGTCAACGTAAATGTGATTGCGATAAAGCTCCGAGCCTTCCCGTTTTATCTTCCATGCAGTGGCATTTCCGAATCGGACCAGGTCCTTGGGATCCGAGAATGTGATGCCTTTGAGCTTTGCCCACTCCATGATGATCTGTCCCAAATTGGCGGGGATCTTTCCAGGACCTCGTCCCCGGATGAGAGTGTAGAAGTAGTTTGGAGCTTCGATTGTTCCCCAAACTGTTTCACCTTCTCGTCCCGTCTGGACTGTTATCTGAGCATAGGTTCTGCCGGAGGCTTCCTGCCCGGCGTCCTGTGATGCCCGGATGATCTCGTCCCTCATCTGGGTGAGACCCTCAGCCAATATCTGTTCCAGTCCTACCGCCATTTGTTTCTGGGTTTGCGAGCATTGGCTTTCTGCTGAGCCTTACGCTCCAGTTCCTTGTTCAGTCGCTCCCGGAAGAGGTGACTCTGCAAGTTGGTGAAAAGGAGGTTGTACACCTTCCCGTATTTCCATTCCAGAATCTCATCCGGGTCTTTCGAGTAGTCCTTGGCCAGTGCAGTGATGGTGGCCATCTCGCCAACCACCAAAGAGAATTGAGCAATGCCGGCTGCCTTTTCCTCGGCACTGGGCTCGTACTTGAGCTCAGTCTGTTCTCGCTCGATCCAATATTTAATGCCCAGAAGAACCTCATACCAGTACTCGACAATTTCGGAGGTGTTCCTGAGACTCCATTTGACGCCGAGACATTGCATGCCTTCCTTCATCTTGTCAATGTCGGTCATCTCCTTGTCAGTGATGATCCGGCCAAGCTCTATGCGTTGGCCGAACGTCATCTGACCGCCTTGTATGTCGATTCGCTGGATCATTTTATGTAGCAATGTTTGAGACTCCAATACTGTTCGGGGATGTCATCAATTGCTATTGAGTTGACTATAAAATCATATCCGGGGCCCGGGTTGGGGTACGTCACACTCGACTTTTTCCACCCATCCTCTTCGGTCCATGGGTAATCTACTACTAAGTTGCCATTCCCATCAACAGTAAGTTGTCCAACAAAATTGTTTGTTTGCGAGATGGAGAATGCCAATAGAGGCAAACCCGCTGCGTGCACCAAAGCTTGGACCCGTACAGGAGGATAGACCGGCATGGGCAAGTCCTGGCGGTCGAAGAACAAAGTGTGCCCCGACAAGTCAAACCCGGGCTTTACCACTTCAAGGAGGGGACGCCAGATCCTGTCCTTGTACATATCGATACACCAGTCCTGCTTGAAGGTGAACTCCAGTCCCACACTGACCTCGTTGGCGTCAAACCTGGAAGACGGGTACAGCACCCGGACAGTGTTCATGATTTCCGGATATTGCTTGACCAGCTGAGAGGTCTTGAGCAAGTAGAGGAAAGGCCTGACCATCTGCTCCTCGATTTGGCTCTTCAACTCCAGTCGTCCGACAGTGGGTGAATTCTTGTTGAACTTCGTGTCGCCTTTGTAGGCATCGTTGGCCATCGGCTCAAACTTGCAGAAGTAGACCTGCATAATGGTACGCTGAGTGGGGTAGCCCCGGTACGGGGTATCGTAGTAGCCAGTGGTTGGCTCCTCAACATAGACGAAGTCGGACGATACCCGATTGCCGTCCGAGTCTGTAACAAACCTCTCCATCGTGTCCACTTTAACGTTCAGCATCCGAGCCTGGTCACACTCAAAGACGGCCAGAGGGTTGACCATCTTGACCATGTCGCGGATGAGGGTTATGATGTCCAGTATCATCGTTTTGTGGGGATTATTATTTTGGCGGACTTCATGCCAGTCGCCTTCGGCTTGATCTCGAATATCATTCGCATGATGAGCATGTCCAGGAAGTCCGGAGATCTGCCGAGTAGCTGCTTCATGGTGTCCTTGGAGATGAGCTCTCGCTTCTGCTCAGCGGAGTTCGTGTTCTTGGACTTGAGTACCGTCATCTCCTGCTTGATCTTCTCCTGAACTTCGGGAGAGCAGATGATGTGGATCTGGCGCTTGTTGATGAGCTCCGCCAGCTTGAATGCGCACTCCGACTTGATGTTGTTGTACGTCTTGGAGTCAATGGCTGACTGTCCTCCATGAAACTCCCGGATGCCTTTCAGGTAGCTCTCCAAGTAGAACCCAAGTCCGTCAGCGTCAGAGACGATGCTGGACCGGGGGACTTTCAGACCGGTGGCCAATTTGGCGATCTTCTCCTCCATCTCCTTGCCTTCCGAGAAGCCTTTGGCGATGGGGATCCGACAGACCATGCCGTCCCAGGTTCCAACCACCCAACTGTCTCTACCTTTCCCGGCAAGGTCAGTGCTAATGAACCGATTGCCCGTCGGGAGTACGAACTCATTGCTGAACATGTCGCACACTGCATCATAGTCGACCAGCCAATTCGGGTCATCGTCATACTCCCAGTTGCCAAAGACCAGTCGCTCGATCTGCGACTGGGTTAGGTTCTGGAGAAGTCCTTCGATGTATCTGTCCGGGAGAGTCTTGTTGTCCTGGGGTAGAGCTTTGACGAATCGACGCCAAGGAGGCAGCTTGTTCTCCTTCCACGGCTTGTAGTAGTCCGTGTAGAGGAAATTGTTGGACGGGTTGCAGGTGATGAGGAGTTTGGGAGCCAGCTTGTAGACGTCGTTCTTCCAACGACCGATGGAAGCCTGGAGGTTGGTCTTCGCCTCGCGGATAAACTCTCCGCCCTCTTCGATCCATCCCCGAGTCATCTGCATGGAACCGAACCTCTCATACATGGGGTCACTGGGGTTATACTTGGCATCGATGAGGTAGATGCGGCTTTTGTTGTACAACTCGAAGAAGTTGTATTGACCATTGAAGTGGTAGTAGTTCTCCGTGATGCCCCAATGGGCGAATACCTCGTAGAGGGAGGGAATAGTGTACCGGACCAGGTCGGCAGCCGTCTTACGCGCAATAAAATAAAATGTCTCTGGGTAGGTGAGGGCATCGCCGGCTATCAAGGAACACCCGAGGTAGGATTTGCCAGCACCTTTCGTGCCGGCATACAGAATGTCAGTGACCGAGTCATCAAGCCATAACCGAGCCACTTCCTTCTGCTTCTCGTTGCCTTTGGTGTCAAATTGAAGTCGGCGTCCCATTTTATTTTACCTCCATTCCTGTTATCTGTTCGAGAGTAATGCCTCCCGTCAGGTTGACATTGGTCTTGCGTCCTTGAAGTACCTGGATAAGGCTGGCAGCGTACTTGCCAACCAGTGCTCCCTCAATTTGCTGGGAATTGATGGCGTCCTCGATGGTGCCACCAATTGCAGCTGCTACCGGATCCCCCGTGAGTTCCCCGTACTCAACAGGATTGATCCCAGCGAACAGCCTGAATGACTCGATGGTCATCGGGCGGGAAATGTAGACGCTGCAGTCGTCGCCATTCTTATTCTTGTGAGCCTGGGAGAAATAGTTATCCTTCATGAATTTGCAATACTCAATGAATGCAAAATAAAGCTCCTCCGCATCGGTGGGCTTTACAAAATCTCCGGCGTCTCGCCTTTTCTGTCCCTCCTCCATATAGGCGAGCGGACTCATTTTATATGTACTTCGTGCCATGCCTCAAATATAATTAAACCTTATACAAATTAAAAATTTATTTCTGCACAACAATCCCCGGAGCGTTTGGCCCCGGGGGTCTTTGATTTATTCGCTTACGCGAATGAGGGTCGCGCCGAACCACAGGAACTTGACCGAAATGCCGTTCGGCCAAATCATGCCTTCGTGGACCGTGGCGATGGACGGGGTCCAATTACAGTACTTGGTATTAATCTCCGAGTATAAAGCCCAGTTCTTCCCAAGCTGCTTAAAGTGTTTTGCTTTCATGTTTTTTTTTGGTTTTAATTTCCGTATACGCGAGCGCCGTCCAGTATTTGTGGGTTTTAATTTCCGTATACGCGAGCGCCGTCCAGTATTTGTGGGTCGGGAGAAGTCCCAATTTGGCACCAGTTCTACTTGACCAATTTGGCACCAATTTCTACTGGACCAATTTGGCACCTACGACTTCTTTTTGAATTTTTGAATCCGTCTCTCCGCTCTCTCCATCTGTTTGATGGATCTGTTCAACTTCCGTTTGGGGTTGATCCGCCATTGGCGAATTCCCCCGATAACAGCGAACAGACCGATGATGGCCAACAGGTAAATTGCAATCATTTTCTACGCCTCCTTTCTAATTTGTTTTGTAGTTTGCGGACCTCAACCCAGTCCTCGTGCCGCATCCATTTCGGACGGGATAACAGAGTCAGCTGACCCCGTGCTATTTGCATGGTTGTCTTTTTCAATTTGCGGGCGTAGTCCAGGACCTCCCGCTCCTCTTTTGAGTAGATTCCAAGCCATCGCCGGAACACTCCAATTTTTCCGGTTGGGGGTAGCCCCAATTTCTCAGTTTTTTTCATAGTAAACAATGTGTGGAACAATAAAATTTTTATTGTTCCGGCCCCTAAGTGATTGATGTTCAATGGTTTGGGTGCTTTTCATTGGGGGGACCGGAACAATTGGAACAATGGTTCTGTGCACTCTATTTGGTGATTTCTCATTTCCTATATTGGTCATTATTTCCTTCATATTCCCTATTCAGGTCTTCCTCCTATATTATTGTTCCAATTGTTCCGGGGGGGGTTAATCCATTGAATATCAATCAATTAGGGCCGGAACAATCATTGTTCCACATTGTTCCACATTGTTCCGGCCCTAATTGATTGGTATTCAATGGTTTGGATGTTTTTCATTGGGGGGACCGGAACAATGGAACAATGGTTTGACCAACTTTTTTAGGGGGGACTGTCGAGATTTTTGCCAAAACCATGGTTTTATCAACTTTTGGGGCCGGGGGTCCCCGTGATTTGGGAACAATGGAACAATGGTTTGACCAACTTTTGGGGCCGGGGGCCCTATTCACCCGTGGACCCGAAGCCCCCCGCTCCTCTCTCAGTCGATTGCGGGAAAAGCTCGGCCTCCGACTCGAGAACTTCCACCCCGGTATAGAAGACAGGCATCACCAAACCCTGAACCAGCTTCATCCCCGGCTTGAGGATGACGATCTCCTTGCCGACATTCATGACGTGCAGATGGATTTCTCCTTGGTAGTCTTCGTCAACCACGCAGGCTCCGACCCGGAGCTGGTGCTTGGTGGCAATACCGCTCTTGTTGAACATGATGAGGGCACACCCCCGGGGTATTCGAGCTCGAATACCCGACGGAATGTTGATGCTTTCGCCCGGCCAGATCTGTTTGGCTTCGAAGTCTTCCGGGATGTAGAAGTCCAGCCCGGCGGACAGACCCGTTCCTCTGGTCGGGGTCTTGACATTTCTTACTTTTACGATTTTCATTTTTTAAAATATTTTTCGAGACGAGCTCGGTGTGTTGTGCCTGATGAGAGTGATGCTCCTTCTATGAAATTATACCGAGTATGAAGAGGCAGCTCCTGGAATGCCTTCTTGAACGGTTGACCATCCGATTCAAATATCTTGCCTGCGGGATTTCCGGGGGTGACGTCTTTCATTTTTCGGGACTTGATCCACCGCAGAGCCTCTTCCCGATTTATAGAATGGATGGAAGGTCTAACAGATCCCTCCCGGAGCGTCATTTTGAACCACTGAGCCTCCGTGTTGGAGTCATCTTCTTTAAACCATACCCGGTAATATCCGATAGCTATTGCCATAAGTTGTAGAATATTTCGTGACACTTCTTGCGGTACGCCATCGGATCCTGTCGGATGCTCCGACACTTGAGAGGCTCTTTGGGTCGGTCGAGAATCTCCTGAGGCAGTACGTCGCTGAAAGCATCTTTGAGAATGCGCTTGTGAGTTCTGTCCTCCCGGGGCAAACGGAGAGCGAACCTGACAACGTCATGTCCCAGGAATGGTGACCGGAGTTCAACTGTGCTCCTCATGGAAGCCCGGTCAAGCCGAGGCATGTGGTAGAACGGAAGCTCTTGGAACACGTCTGAGAGCTGGGAGTCATAATCATCAACTCGGCGATAGCCTCCGAAGAGTTCGTCAGCTCCATCCCCGGTCAGGATGACCTTCTCCTTGACCTTCTCCATGAGTCGGAACTGGGGGATCATGGAGCCCAAGTCGATGGGGGTCTCGTTGTAGCGGAGACACCTCTCCAGGCAATCATCATCGGGGATAGGGCCAAGAGAGGTGATAGAAACCCCTAAGAATTCGGACAATAGCATGCCAAATTTTGATTCATTATTTTCCACCATATAAAGATTAACCCCCAGGCCCATTCGATGAAGAATAGAGGCAACTATGGATGAATCCAGTCCTCCAGAAACCAAAGCTCCGACCGGGACTTTAGAGTACATTGCCCGGCGTTTTACGGACTTCTCGACCAAGCCCCGGAGGACTTCGGCGAACTTGGATTTTGCGAAATGACTCCGTTCCCCTATCCCCCATCTGTAGTAGTCCCTCCGGATAATGGTGGGCTTCACCTTCATGTCATCGAAGGAATAGACAGTATTCGGCATAATACGCTTGACGTTGTTCCATGGAGTTCTGTCATCCCAGTTGTACCCCCATTTGAACACTTCCGACTGGTAGTACCGGTCGAAGTCTCGGAAGTCCGACACCAACGGGGTTATCTCCGAGCAGATTTCCCCGAATTGGTTGTAGTAGAGTTGCTTCTTTCCGAGAGGGTCGGTGAAAGCAATAATTTGACCCTTCCGGTACCAGCATATTGCCCACATGCCATCCCAGTTGTTGGCTTCATAGATGATGTCTTCGAGACACGAGGGTCCAAACAGGTCGCGGAGATACTCGACGTCGCTGGAATACCTCGTAGGATAGTTGTAGATTTCCCCGACATAAAGAAGCCACCCATTGTTTCCGGCTAACTTTATAGGCTGAGCCAGGCCATCGCCTGGTTCAGTCTGAATGGGCAAACGGACATGACCGAGGAACCATCCTCCTTCGGCAATCTGGACGGACTCGATGCCCCTATGCTGTATCTTGTCAATGGCGTTAATCCTTCTTGTTATACTTATTCCGCACATATCACTTGAGTTTGTTTTTGAGAGCGTCCATGAGACAAACGATCCCTATTCCGATTATTACTGCTATTGCCAGCCCGATGATGATAGGCTCATCACTTCCTCCTGTCATGACTTTTCTTCGAATTTTCGGGGGTCTGTTGTGCCTTTCTTTCGGTCCAGTTGGTGTAGCACCGACTCCCCATGTGGAGCCCAGTCAGGAGCTTCGAGCATCCCGGACAGAACATGCAATCGTCATATTGCTGATGAGCTTTAGCTCTTGCTTCGTCGATAGTCATAATTTAGTAGATTACCCATTTGGAAAGATCTTCGTTGTATGCATGGAGGGACCCAGCGAAGTAATGCAGAGACCCCTTCTTGAGAGAGGGATAGGTGGCTGCGAGGATGTTGAACACGTAGTCCATCATGGCCTCCGTCAACCAGATGTCAATTGCGAAGTGCTTGAAGAAGTCATTGCTCCGGATGTAGTATATCACGTGGAGCCGGTTGTTCCGGATGAGGAACTGGTAGCTGACGGAGCAAGGTACTCGGGTAAGAGCCCCGGCTGTTGCCCGGGTGTCCTCCGGCTCGAAGATCATGACCATTGCTCGTCTGGAGTGCGGGTCGTCCCGGAGAGTCATGATGACATTATCCAACTGGTGGATCTCGGGACCCTTGTGGAAGATGTGCAGACGCTCCGAATAGGTGTAGTCGAAACGACCCTCCTGCCGAGTCTTGCTCACCAACTTCTGCCACAAGTCCCGGCGGATTTCCCAGCTCTTACCCGGGTTGACTCCGTTCCGGTCAAGCCGATCGGAGAGCTCTGCTCGGCAATACTTCTCGATGAGCTCGGCCTCGTCTTTGAACATGAAATCGAGCATCTCACGTTTGCCGAGATACGGCTTCGAGATGACAAAGCTCACTCCGATGAGTTCCTTGGTGAGCCGGTCGTCCCCGCTGAGTTCCTGGTTTTGGTAATGGTTGACCGGGACCGTGATGCCGGAAACCTTGAGCTCCCGATCCATCTCCCGGATCATTTCGAAACAGTCTTTAAATATTCTACCCATATCAGTATTTGGATTTAATGCGAAACAGATTTACTTGATACTTCAACGACCAGAGCTCTTTGACTCGAGTCTCTGAGAGACCCAAATGCTCGAACATTATGACGAAGTAAGTCCATATCCGCTTGAGCCGGCCCTCGAAAACTATCAAGTCAACCATGTACTGAGATTGTCTCCACTCTCTGTTCTTGAGACAGTTTGCTGTCATGCCGATGTTTCCGATTAAGGTAAGCAGATCTCCCGCAAAATCTTCGTCTTCCAGAACCTGTGCCCATTTAGGCAGCGTCCAGACGAAAGTGGGAGTCATGCCATAAAGCTGGTAAAGCTCCAACATGAAGTTGAATGCGTCAATCAGCTCCTCATTAAAGTGCTCGCCATCGAGTTCCCCCTCGATAGCCTCCCTTGCCTCAGCGAGTTCCTCGACAATCTGCCAACAGAGTTTCTTGAATAGTTCTTGATCCTCCAAAGTGTTAATGTCAAAGTTCGCGATGCGCTCCTTGAAGTATGGTCTGTACATGAGCTGGAGCTCCCCCTGGAGGGCATAAATCTCTTCCCAGCTCTTAATGAATGGCTTAAAGTCTTGTGTATTCATGGCTTGATGTTTGAGAATGAATCGTTTTTGTGGGAGTAGTATACAGCTATTCTGCGCCCCTCTTCTGTGAGAACATGTTTGATCTCATGCACCTCGATGGGACTGATCCGGATGAAGTCCACAGCCTCCGAAATGGTTGAGAAGTACGTAGGTACTACTCCCGGAGCTTTTAACGGCTTGGGTTCCTCGAGTTCGTTGTTGATGGCCCCGATTGTGGCTACCATGTCAAGGAGGTTGTCCTCCTTGTGTGCATTGGATTCACGTGCCATTTTCACTGCCACTTGGACCCAAGACACGTCAAGAGCGGTCAGAGGCTTACCGGTAATGACCGAGGCGATCTCTGCGGCCTTCTGGTTGCATTCTATGAATGGTCCGTATTGTCTCTCCTTCTCCTCCGACCGCTCATTGATGATTTGGTCAGCGTGTTTAAGTATGTTACTCATGATTTTTAGTATATAGGTTAGACCCCGGGGAGGGATTCGAACCCTCCTGTACCACTCCGGGGTGCCAAGTGGAGTGACGGCTCCACTTGGTGGGGAGTTCTGACTTACTCCTCAGCCGGTGCGTTCTCCGGCTCGTTCTGTTCTGCTTCGGGAGCTGCCTTATCAGCCTTCTTCTGGCCCCGCTTCGGCTTCTCGGTCTCTTCGGGAACCGGAGCCATCTCGCCGAGCTCCAGGTCCTTCGAGTCGATGCCCTTGCCCCAGACGTGACCGTCGTTGGCCTTGATGCGGTACTGGATGAAGTTGTTGCGGGGGTCGAGACGAACTCCGATGATGATGCCGTCGGTCTGCTCCTTGGTCTTCGTGCAGATGAACTTGCAGAAGCGGCCGATGTTGGCTTTGGCCTTCTCGAGATTGGCTTGGGCCTCCTCAGCCGATACCTCCTTCTTCAGCGGACGGGGTTCCTTGGGCTCCCCCGGGGTCTTTGCCTTGCGAGCCTTCTTCGGCTTCTCCTCGGCGACCTCGTCGTTCTCCTTGATGCCGTTCTCGGCTTTGTACTCTTCGGTCTCCTCGGCGACCTCGTCGTTCTCCTTGATGCCGTTCTCGGCTTTGTACTCTTCGGTCTCAGTGGCGTTGTAGACAGCGCCCTCCTCTGCCGGATGTTCCTGAGATGCTCCTCTCGATGCGAGGATGGATTCGATGGCGTCAAGCTCGTCACCGGTCTTGACCTTGGCCAACTTTTGAAGAACTTTCGAGCTGTAGCTCTTGTACTTTTCGATAAACTTTTCCATAGTGTTTAGTTATTAAGTGTAGTGTAAAAGTAAGAAAAAATGTCCAATTAAAAAAATCTTTCACTGGAAAAATTGAAAATATTTCAGTCCAATTCGACTGTGATTATGTCCAATATGTTGGAGGTCCTCATGCTATTGACTACCAGTAAAGCCTTTCGGATCCCCAAGTCCCTCATTGCTCGCTTTGCTTGAGCAATGGCTCTGGCTTTGATTCTTCCGTCGGGGATAGCTGCTTCGTAGCTGTTGTAATCCTCGTCCAATAATTCGTAGTAATATCGTTTCATTGTCCTTTTGTTTGTACTACATATATACGAAAAAACGGAATAAAAGTAGAGGCTAATCCTCTACTCCTTCACCTTTGTAATTTACGAATTTAGCATCCTGATAGCCGAAGAATCGGAGGGCCCCGAGGTCTTTGGTCATCGGGTTCAATATCTGGGCGAGCTCCTGGTCGGAGTAGTCTTTGCAGGAGTTGACTGTGTCTACTGCCCAATAGTTCGACTGTCTAACTGAGGTGTAGCCCTTCTTCCCGACAGTTACTATGAAAGCGTTGGGCCGGTCGGATAACTTGTTCTCTTTGCTTCGGAATATGACCGAGACTTTTTTGTTGTTGGGACAAGCGGCTTTTGCCAGACTTTCGATTCGGTGTTTGTTTTCGTAGTTCGTAGTGTTATCATTTTGTTTGTATCACAAATATAATACTTCTGCGACAAATACTACGATGTTTTACGATATTTTTTCAGATATTTTTCGACCCTCGCTTTTACAGCTTCCATGAGAGCATCCTGCCCCCGGGTCTTCGCTTTCTGGGCTCTTATGACGTCCTGGTCCACTGTCTTCGAGCATACCAGTTTATTGACTATCACGACCTCCTTCTGTCCTTGTCGGTCAAGCCGAGCATTGAATTGTTGCTCCAGCTCGAGAGAATAGGTCTGCCCAAACCAGATGATGCGGTGTCCTCCGGCTTGGAGGTTGAGCCCGTGACCCCCGGAAGCCGGGTGCATCAAAAGAACCTGAATTCTGCCAGCATTCCAGTCAACGATGTCCTTCTCCGTTTTGAGTTCCCGGGGCTTATACTTGGCGAGAGCCTTCATGAGCCGGTCTCTGTCATGCTGGAAGGTCCAACCTATGAGGACTGACTGTCCCCCGGCGTCCTCAATGAGTTCCTTCGTGGCTTCGATCTTCAACGTGTGCACCTCATAGGCCACTCTCTGTTCATCGTACACTGCTCCATTGGCAAACTGGAGGAGCTTCGTGGACAAAGCTGCTGCATTGACAGCTGGTATCTCTACGGCGTCCCCGAGCTGATCAATCATGCTGAGAACTTGTTCCTCCTCGAAGGAGTCATAAGCTTTTTGGATTTCCGGGGGCATCTGGATCTCCACTATGTTGTCGATTCGCTCGGGGAGATCGAGGTAGTCCTTAGCTTTCATGCTCATGCAGATGTCCCCTATCTTTGAGTATATGCGCTCCTGATTCTCTTTGGATATGTCGTACGAATATACAATATGCCCGTTTCTACGTCCTGGCTTAAAGTAGTTGTCACGATAGTGTGATATGTATTTGCCCAAGCGCTCTCCCCGGTCCAGGAGGTACATTTGGGCCCAAAGGTCCATAAGACCGTTGGGTGCCGGGGTACCAGTCAAACCTACTACTCGGGAGAGTGAAGCCTGAACGTGCTTAAGAGCTTTGAATCTGATTGACTTGGGGTTCTTGAAACTGCTGAGCTCGTCGATGACCACCATGTCGAATGGTAAGCAAGATCCCCCGTAGAGCCCGCATAGCCAAGCCACGTTGTCTCTTCCGATGGTGTATACGTCTGCCTTCTTGGCAAGAGCCTCACGACGTTGACGTTCTGTTCCAATGATGCGAGACACTTTAATGTGCTTCAAATGGTCCCATTTCTCGACCTCCTGTGTCCAGACTGATTCGGCTACTCTTTTGGGAGCTATGACTAATACTCGCCGGACCTCGACCTCTTTAAACATGAGCTCGTTGATGGCTGTCAAAGTAGACACTGTTTTACCCAATCCCATGTCCAGAAACAAAGCACAGTGCGTGTGGCTTATTATGTGGTCAACAGCTTGTAGCTGGTATTGATGGAGATCATTTTCGGTCATATTCCAATGCTAACATTTTACAACCCATGGTCGTGTCTATTACCTCTACTCGAAAGCCCATTGCTTTCAGTTTCTGGTGCATTAACGTCTGTATTTTTCTGGGCTTTTTGCCGAATGCTTTCAACTCAACGAAAACGACTTCGCCACCGGGGAACAGACAGAGCCGGTCAGGGAGGCCAGCATTGTGAATTGCGGGGAGTTTCAAACACCAGCCACCAACTCTCTCCACCTCAGTGACGAGTCGTTTCTCAATCGAGTTTTCGCACATAATACTTTTGCTTTCCATAGATGGGGAATCTTTTACTGGCCTTGCACGGCTCCCATTCTGGCATGCTCTTCAACAAGTCATTGATTTCTCGGGTCCTATACCGGTCCATGTCCTCTCTGTTCCGCCCGAGACATTCGCACCATATCTCAGCAACACACACGTAGTCTCGGGGGGTGGTCCCTTTGGGGTTTAACTCATCGACCAGGAAGTCTCTTCTCTGGTAGAGGTCCATTGAGTCCCAGTTGTCCGGGAGTTGACGTCCCAAGTACGCCTCAATGATGCCTTTCCGTTCATCCGACTCGCTGTGCGAGCTTTGCTCATTTTTGGCTATTTTTTCTGCTTCATGGCTCAAATAGAGTTTTTCCTTGGATTTGTACAGGACAACTGCCTCAGCCCATATCTGGTCTATCTCGTCGTCCAGTTCCATGAATACGTCTTTTTTGGCATTGTTGGGGACCACGTCCACTGGCATGAAGCGTCTGTTGCCAGTGGGGTCTCTCAGGAATTCGCTGTCGTTGGTGGTGCCGAAAAAGACGCATTGCCGGGGATATATCTCAGAAGTTCTGGCATACGCTGGTCGGAATGAGTCTTCGGACTTAGATATGAAATGCTTCACTGACTCAACCTCCGCTTTGCGGAGACCGGAGAGCTCAGCTATTTCAATAAGCCATGCCCCCTGGATCTGCTCGAGAGCCTCCTTTCCTTGGACTGTCAGGAATGTATCGCTAAACCAGGATTTTCCCAATTTTTTGATGAACGTACTTTTGCCGGATCCTTGAGGTCCTACGAGCATAAGCACAAGGTCGAATTTGACCCCGGGGTTCATAACTCGGGCAACTGCTCCAACCAGCATCTTGCGGATGGCTTCGCGAGAGTAGATATTGTCGTCAGCCCCCATGTAGTCAATCAGGAGTTTGTCTACCCGTTGGACCCCGTCCCATTTGAGGTCATTGAGGTAGTCCAGAATCGGGTGGAAGTGGTTGCGTTCAAATTCCAGAGCCATGGCATCGTCGATCTTTAGCGAGGACGTTATTCCATATACGCAACCCAAATAGTTCCGGACCCCGGAGTAGTCTACGTTCTTGACCGGCTCCGGCTTAACAACCCGACGCCACGGGAGATTCCCGAAAACGTACCTCTTCCCGTCAAAGTCGTTCTGTCTGAACAGTCTTTTGAGTCTGGGGTCGTTTGCAAATATGAGGTTGAGGTTGGCATCCGACGAGAGGTATGCTCCTCGGGTGTCAACCTCCAGCTCCTTCATCCACTCGACGCTCTCAGCCTCCGGGTCAACCTCCTTTTCGACTACTTCTTCCTGAGTCCGATCATGCTCTGGATCGGCAAACTCGTACTTGGCACTGTTGATGTGGTCGTTGGCAATGGTTGTCTTAGTGTCTGGGTCATTGCGTACGAACTCCTCCATTGCTGACACACTTGGCAACTTCGACGAGGGACCCTTGACCTTGTCGTCAAGGTGGCCGAATTTGTGTATGCGGACCAAGTCAAACGCATTGCAAAGTTTACCCCCACACGGGTCAGTTCCATGATGGGAATAAGCGAACTTGTCCTCATACACGATAAGACCAGCCGAAGCACTTCCTTTTGTGTAAGTGTATCGGCCCTCCAATGCTGATGGGACATAGGTGTCAGGGAGAAAAGTCTCTATTGCTTCGGGTATGGAGTACGTCCTACAGAACGCTCCTATGAGCCCCCTCTTTATGGTTGGGTCCTCCTGCTTCTTAACGGCTCTGTCGACAGCTTCGAAACGGGACGAAGCTGTGGGCCAAAGTGACGAATCTTTCCAGTCGGCATAGGAGTTGAGGGTCTCGTCAGCATCAATCCATGGACCGTCCTGAACCTTAAAGTAGTAGTCCATGTCCTTCGGCGTAGAAGGCCAGAACATGAGTCGGTTGGTCTCGAAAGTTGAATTGTCGAAAAGGTCTATGCCGATTATCCCGGCAATTTTTCGGCTTATGGCCACATACTCATCAGCCGTGACTTCTCTGCTCAGTGGCATTATTAGTCGGTACCGGGGAGACGCATCTGAGTGTTTGTGAGTCCCATGCAGAACAGCTGCATTGTCAAACTGGAGAGTAAAGTCATCCCAGAGGTCTTTGTGGGCAAAGTCCAAGTCGAGTGTCATCAACTGTCTGTGGACTACATTGGCCGGGCTTCTTTTGCCTCCTCTCAGGTAGCCTCCAACGTATCCGCCTACGTCTTTTATTTTGAGCTGGTCCTCCTTGCTTGCAGAAACAAATTCCTTAAATGTTTCAGTGGTCTTGTTCTTCTCCCCGAGTCGACTGACCAATTCAGACCATTTCAGTTTCTTGTTGCTCCATACTTTTGATCTTGCGCTCAGTCCAATTGCAATATCAAGTTCCCCGTCGTATATCATTAGTCTTTTTTATAAAATTTAGTAACGTATCCGTCTGCTTTGAGAGGCAATCCCATTGGCAAGCAGTTCAGCCAAGGAAGATCCTCCCCCATAACTCTGCACATAGTCTCCAGACAATCCCCGGCTCGGTCTTCGTCTACCTCTGCAATGGCTTCATCATGGACATGCATTACTATTTCGAAGTCTTTCATAATGCTTAGTCTGTACATTGCTTCGGCGAGAAGATCCCGGGAGATTGCCTGGACTATGTTCTCCACCAGTTTGCCCCCGTAAGTCTCTACCTCAGTCCATCCTACTGACTGGACCATGCCGTCATAGACAATGCCAGTCTGCCCGAACCTGTTGGGTCTCACCCGGGGATTTCTGTAGTATAATTTTCTCCCCGCTGGGAGGGCTATTGTCAGATTGGTTCCGTCATGTTCAAATACGAGGCAACTTACCTTTTTAGTCTTTCTGGTCTGGACGCACTCAATGGCCTTTTCGTTCACCTCAGCCCAAAACTCAACGATTTTAGGATTGGCTCGACGCCAAAGAGCTACGATGGAGTACATTTCCTTTTTGGACAGCTTCTTCTCTTTGTCCATCTTCTCCATTGCGTTGACCGACCCCTCATATCCGAGTGCCAATTCTGCCGTCTTGCCCCGCTGTCTGAGGTCCGATCCTTTCGTAACCTGCTCAATGGGGACCCCGAACATGAGTGATGCTGATGCCTCGTAGATCTTGCCATGGGTGTTGAAGACGTCGAGTCGCCATTTCTCCTGGGCTAACCAGGACAGGACCCGGGCCTCAATAGCACTAAAGTCGGCTACTGCAAACATTTTCCCCTCCGGGGCTATGAAGGCTGTTCGGATGAGCTCGGACAAAACATCCGGGATATTGCCGTAACACATTTCGATAAGGTCGTAGTCTCCTTTCTCTACCATGCTTCTGGCGAAGTCCAAGTCCTTCATGTGATTCTGGGGGAGGTTCTGGAGCTGGATCATTCGGCTCGACCAACGTCCTGTTCTGTTGGCCCCGTAAAACTGGAATAACCCGTGAGCTCTCCTGTCTTTGGCAGCGCAGTTGAGCATTGCAATGTACTTCTTAGTTGAAGTCTTGGACAGTGCAAGCCGACCAGCGAGGACCTCCTTGACCAGATCGGGAGCCTCCGGATTGTTTTTCAGATATTCGAGGATTTCGGGCTTTCCCAGTGCAGGGAAGTTGAGTCCGAAATTAGTGCCGAGCCACGTCTTCAACTGGGCCAAGCTGTTCGGGTTATCCAAGCCCGTCAGTTCCTTCATCCGGTCGGTCATCTCCTCCGTGTATACCTCATCGAGAGAGATGGCGTTCCCGGCCATATCGAGATCTATCAGAATTCCCCGGTCGTTGATGCTTTGGTCTACGAGGTAGTTCCGGCGTTCGAACTCCGGGAATGGGAATTGGTCCAGCTGTTCCACGATGTCGCGTTCGGCAATCACGTCATATTCGGCATACGTCTTGAACTCGTTCCACTTGCCCGGGTCGTCGTCCGGCATGTTCCGAGTCCTCATCCCGTTGGACTTGGTTGGCTTGCACGGGGAGCAGAAAAACCGGATTAAAGCTTTACCTGTTGATTTCTTCCCGTGCTCCCCGAGGACCAAAGCTTTGGAGAGTTCATCCAAAGCCAAAGGCAGTCCGCAATAGGCCGCTTTGGTCATTGAGCAATACAATTGATCAATCGGGATAGGTAATCCTATACGCTTAAATACGAGTCTCTCAAATACTGCGTTATGCGCCCATTTCTCGATCCCCGGATCAGTTAAAGCAGAAACGAAGTAATCGGGGAGCTCCTCTCCTTTGGCCAGATCTATCACCTGAACGGGAGAGGTGTCAAAGGCGAAAGACACCATAAGGAGTTGAAAGTCCCCCGATTCTATGTATTTATAGGCGCCCGTGGATTTAATGTCCTCCGGGCTATATGTTTCGGTATCGAAATATAAGCGTCTCGGCATGTTGACTATTGTTAAATTTGTTGCTGGGCGGGGATTCGAACCCCTAATCCCAAGTAAGACCCAGCATACCAACCTACATAAGGTCGTCGTCCCACGGGTTCTGGCCGAAGTCTTCTTCTGCAGAAGATCCCCCGGAGAGACGTTCTCCGTCAGCCAACTTCTGGAGGTTGTTCAGCCCGCAAGCAACGCCTTTGTTGCCATTGGTGTTGAAAACGTAGAAGTTGATCGACGCCCGGCCGTAGCATCCAGAGTAGAAGTCCTCTCTTTCGATGATGGGGTTGAGGTTGATGTCCACGATGCCAGGACGGTTGTCCGAGTTGGCATTGACGAACATGTGCCCAGCATACTCCGGATTGTCCGGTCTTTCGGTGTCCCCGTCGCGGAGGGGGTTCTTCCACGTCGGGGGAATCTTGCCGCCCAATTTGGCGATGCCTTCTTTGAGAGCCGTGTCGATGGCTTCCTTGACCCGAGCCAGAGTTGCCGAGTCAGTCTTCGAGATGAGAATGGACACCGAGTATTTTGCTCGGTCGGAACCCTCCATTGCACGGGGTTCCCATACGTTGGCGTAACTGAACCGGACTTTGCCGGTAACTACTTTGGTTGTTGCACTCATAGTTGTGAAGTTTAGTTATTAGAAAAATCGAGTTTTGCTTGTTCTATGCCCATTGCCGGACGTTTGTCAGACTCAGGGACGAGAGTGGGTTTGCCAGGAGCTTTGATGACGAGGTCCCCGACCAGTGAATCGAAGTCCTTTTTGAGGAGCTTCTCGATAGCCGGGATCCCGGCCAGTTTGACAACTTGGAATTGATCCGGAGTGTAGTCGCATGCGGTAAGAACTTCCTGAACTGCATTCTCGTCAGTCCATTTCCGCATTGACCTTCCTTCTACTACCTTATATCCCGGGACCTTCTCGCCCGAGATGGCTTTGGAGAGTAGGTGCTCAGATACAGCATTTACCCAATCTTGAAACATGGGTGCTTGCTCGAAAATCTGAGCGAGCTCCTCAGTGGTCAGGAGTTCGGGCTCTTTGAACTCGTGTTTGGCCAAGTCAAGATTGTGGTCTGCCATCTTGCGACACAAAGCTTTGACTTTACACCACCTGCACCAGTGCCCGACTTGGAGTTCACCGTCTCCGGAGTAAGCGAGAGCTGCTTTGGGTTTCACTACCTCCTCACCCCATTTGTAGAGGTCTTCGGGTGTAATCCCCCATGACGAGATTCGATCCTGCCGGGGCTGGACAATAGTCAACTTCACCATGTTGATGTCGTAGACCATTTCAAATTTGGACAAGGCCCCAAGAGCATACAGCATCAGCTGAGCATTGTTCTCAGCGAAAACCGGCACGCCAGTGCCAAACTTGAGGTCTATGATCTCCATGACCCCGTCAGCGATAATGCAAGCGTCTCCAGTGCCGAATCCTTGTTCGACCCAAGCCGAGAAGTCCAGTCGCTCCTCCAGAAGAACGAGAGCGTCTTTGGTTCTCCGCAGAGCTTCCGCATATTGGTCCGTTACGTACTGGCAATAAGCCATTACGGGCTCATCCATGTCCTCAGTGTAGAGGCCGTTCTTCTTCAGCTTCCGGAGTTCAGCAGACGTAACGTCAACAGGCGTTATGCGGAACCTTGCTCGGAGGTAACATTCTGCCATCTCGTGAGCCAGAGTACCCTCTTCGGCATACTTGGAAGGCTTACCGGTTTCCTCAACTTTTTCCTCCAGTCTGGCACTGGGGGTGCAGTTGATCCACCGGTCTGCCTTTGATGCCGAAAGCATGGCGTGCTTACGAGATGAGTGATTCGGGGCTCCCATTACGCAAGGTCTTTGAGGAATTCGTAGAATGCGTCGTAGTTTCTGGCATCCAGTCCCGTCACATTCTTCGCTCCCAGTTCAGTGAGCTTTGCCCGGATGGTTTCGCGGTTGTTGTCCACCTTACTTGCAAGGAGAGTCCGGATGTCCTGAATGGAGACAGCGGGGTCGGAGCCCAAAGAGGAGTTCGCATCCATCGGCATGGGTTCGGGTTCCTCCGTCTTTCTGGGGGCTGGAGCCGGAGCTGGCTTCTTCACGTCCTGTGCAGGAGCTGGTTTCTTGACGTCAGTCGTCTTGACTGTTACAGGATTTGCTCCGATAACCTGACAGATCTTGCGGACCATTTCGAGATCCTGAGTTTCTTCGAGGTTTGCCTCGAACTTAATTTCTACTTTCATTGGCTTGATGATTTTTGATTATGGTGTTCAGAAGTTCAATGTACTTGCTGAGGGGTATAGCCGGGTCATGGAGAACAGTTTCATGAAACAGGGACCCGAGGTGAAACACCTTCGTCTCTCCTGTTTTGACCGATAACTCGGCTCTGTAGTTCCCGTTTGTCAGAATACATGTCTCTCCTCTAAACTCGGAGTTCCATGCTCCTCTGTAGAGATCGTCGACAGATACACGGAGCCAAGCTGCTAAACGTGAGACTTGCTCCGAATTCAACAAGGTTTTTCCGTTCAGAACCCGGTTGAGAGCTGCTCGGGGGAACCGGTTATCGGGGAACAGAATTTCTGCCACTTCTTGAAGTCTTAGACCCCTCTGTTCGATTAGTTCTCTGAGATTGATAGTCATTGTGTTGTCCATGTTGTTTATCCCAAATATAATCAATTTTTCCCACATATAAAAATTTTTCAATCTTTTTAATGAAAAATGTTTACTTGGTGAGGAGGTAGACCACCTGAGCAATAAATATGCTCCTCCTGCTGGGGTTGACCCGGGCATACACTTCTCGTAGAGGCTCAATGGCTTTCTCAAGCTTGAGGTCCTCTCCTTTCCTCTTCGACTCCTTGAGGGCCTTATAGACCCGGGTCCTTTCCTGCCATTCCCGAACTTCGGCTTTGTCGTTCCACCAACCAGACACGGGGACAAATTTTGAGCTGAGCACACAGGCAGATTTTCCGTCCTCCGAAAATGGCTGACGAGTGATAGCTCCCGGAGTACAGTTGGGGTTGATCTTCTTCTCGAACGAGATGGGCTCCATGTATGTAGGTCCCTCCCCGGGAAGCTTGTCCATTTCAATGTAGTGGAATCCGAACTCGTCCTCATACTTGAATACTACGTATTTTTCAATCTTTTCCATAATAGTTATCTGTTTAAGGTTTTTGTTTGTATCACAAACATAATACTTCTACGGTAAATACTACGATAAAATCAGCATTTTTTTCCGTTTTTAAGAATCCCCATAATGACCATTTCGATTGGGTCGGGTGAAGCTGGTTTTGTCTGGATTTCCGCCAATCTCTCCCACATTAAGCCAGCCTTAAACCCGATGAAAGCCAGGAGTTTCTCCTTTCTCGTGAGGGGCTTGTCGCTTTTAATGCCTAACCTGTCAAGGATGGTCTCAATCCCTTCATTGACAAATTTGTCGTATACTCCTGTGGTGCAATCCATTCGAGCATTCTTCGGATCCTTTTGTCTGTACCACAAATACGGGAGTTCTGCCGTAAATACTACGATAAAATAGCAGAGGAACAATAAAATTTTTATTGTTCCGGCCCCTAAGTGATTGATGTTCAATGGTTTGGGTGCTTTTCATTGGGGGGACCGGAACAATTGGAACAATGGTTCTGTGCACTCTATTTGGTGATTTCTCATTTCCTATATTGGTCATTATTTCCTTCATATTCCCTATTCAGGTCTTCCTCCTATATTATTGTTCCAATTGTTCCGGGGGGGGTTAATTCATTGAATATCAATCAATTAGGGCCGGAACAATCATTGTTCCACATTGTTCCACATTGTTCCGGCCCTAATTGATTGGTATTCAATGGTTTGGATGTTTTTCATTGGGGGGACCGGAACAATGGAACAATGGTTTGACCAACTTTTTTAGGGGGGACTGTCGAGATTTTTGCCAAAACCATGGTTTTATCAACTTTTGGGGCCGGGGCCATGGGAAAATTGTAAACAATGGAACAATAGTTTCATCAACTTTTTTAGGGGGGGGCTTATCCTCTTTAAGAACACCATTATCCAATGTCGGAACACATGTTCCCTATCATTGTTTACTGCTGGTCCCTGCCACGGGGGCCAATATCCCCGGCTTGTGGACACAAAAAACCCGGACTCCCCTAAGCCCGGGACGGAGTAGTTTCCTAAAATTTCCAGCTAAAGCCGACCTCATACCCCGATCGGGTCAGCTCGAAGTCCCGCATATAGGATATATCTACTCCGAAATTCCTGTAATATATGCCTCCCCCAACCCCAACCTGCCCGAAGGAGTTAGCCGAAGCTCTCAGAAAGGGGGACCATTTCCGGGACCTCGTTTCTTTGATCTGTTCTCGGACGGGGGTATACTTGTACGTAAGATGCTGGAGAGTGTTGTATTGGACTGTAGCCTCCCAGTCAAATTGGCCAATTTTGGGGTCTTTGAAGAATGTTCCAGCGTATTTCCTGGTCGTATTCCAGTCCAACATTGTCCTTTTTACGCTCTCCAGAGTATCCACCTCCTTTTTGTCCTCCCCAAAACCCCCTCCATTTGTGATTTCTGGGGGTGTTTGGGGAACCTTTTCCTCCTGGCCCTTATAGATATATATCAATTTGATTGGATTCCTAAAACCCTCCCATTTTGGAACCAAATCCGGGACTTTGACCTCCCCCTGAATTGGGGGTAAATCGACGTACTTTATAACGGTCTTCTCCTCGACTGTTTTACGCCCGATTATAAAGCCTATACCTACAAGAACTATTGTGCAGAGTACTCTCTTTAGTAAGTCCATATCGTGTCCTGCGGGAGGGTTTTAGAAGCATCTACGTGGATAAAATTCCCGTCGATGCCTATCCTCCGGATCCGCAATGCAATGGCTGCCCGGAGGATCTTCATCCGATTGGGGCCCGAGGCACACCGGATGTCCACTGCCAAACCTTCTGTGTGAGCACTGTTGCCGGACCGTCCTTTGGCCTTATCGTGTTCTTTGGAACGATAAGCGCAATTGAGGACGAGAGGGATGCCTGCCTTTTCACGGAGGTCATCCAGTAGATCGAGAAAATCCTGGTCCATGTCTTCAATGGAGCAGGACGGGTTGCATCGCTCGAATTCTTCGGGCTTAAAACACTTACTTGTCTTCATGGCATTCAAAGTCTATTTGAGTTTTCTTGCTGACCGATCCCTCCATGTATGACCGGAGAGCCCTGAATATGGGATGATTTGAGATTATAGCTGAATTTTCGAGAAAGCTCCAAAACTCCGTCCCGACTACAAAAGCAGCGAAGAAGTTGGCAAGGTTGAGACCCCCCAAGTTCGGGAGGACACACACGTCAAGCATGTAGGCCATGCCGATACCGATGATGCTGAGTCCCAACTTCCAACACGTGTCCCACATTTTCTCGCTTTTGAACACATATTTTTGATGGGCTCGTTTGTGGCGCTTGTAGTCAGCAATATTTCCAGTTATGAAGTCGATGATAATGGCAATACAGACACAGAGGATAAGGACCCGGACCGGAGCTAAAAGCCCCCAAAACCCTACAATGCTCCCGCATATCCATTTTCCCGCTCTCATGACTTCCCCCTTCATATCTGTTAAACTTATAATTTATTACGTCCTATAATCATTTTACGAGACGGGGACTCCTTGTATTCAGTACATGGAGTCAGTAACCGCAGAGCTTTAAGGTGATTTATAGCCTTCTCGAGGTAGGCTTCCCCGATGTTCCGTGCTTCGTTCGAGCTACGGACGATTATGTTGTCTTCTACTCGAGTGCTGAATTCGCTATCTTTGTACCTCACACCGAAGGCAGTGGGATTGATTGGATTGTTGACGATGAATCGGGAATACGCAATGTATGCAATGGCGATCTTGAGTCCTTCGCTTCGACCATCCCCGGAACAGCCACCATCATAATACCCGCCTTCCATGGCGGCAGTGTACTGATCTTTTGTAATGGTTACGTCCCCGTATTGGAAAGGACCGGGGCCGGAAAAGTCTGTCTCGTCGAGCCATCTGTAGAGGTTGGCTCCTATGGCATCCACCAATCTGAGGGTCTCAGCCTCCCGGATGTATGGCTCCAGTCTGGCCGGATCGTTGATGTTCTCGGCTATCGGCCGAACATTCCGAAGGTCGTTAGAGTTGAGTATCATCGGGCATGAGTTTTATAATCTCCTCGTCATAAAGCCCATAAATGAGCTTGAGCATGTTTCTCTTCTGAACAGTGGAGAGCATCTGGTCCCGGATAATCTCCAATACCTGAGTCATGTTGTCCTTGCCAATTCTGTCTGCTATAGACTCGCCGGCATTGTAAGTGAGAGACTGAATAGCGAAGTCGGGATTTTCCAAAGGAGCCCACCAGTACTCAAAAATCGATACGAAAGTCTCCTCCAGCTGCTGACGCTCCCGGACTGTAACAGAGTTGTAGTACTTGTAGGCATTGGTCATGAGATCAGCCCCAAAGTTAGCCCCCACGTCAACAGCTCGAAGAATGGGAGGCTGCTTGAAGGCTTGACCAATGTTCTCCGGGATGACTCTCTGCGTTACTTCGAATGCTTTGTCATAGTTCTCCCCGGAGAACCTTATGAACTGGGGCACTTCATCTTTTGACTTGCACTGGATGTACCACAATTGTGAAGTGTTCTCATCTCCTTGAAATTTGTTAAGTTCTTCTTGGGTCTCATTCACTTGAGACTCATCTTGAGTCTCGTCCTTGATGTCTACCAAGATCCCAGCTGACAAGAAGTTGGAGCATGCGTTTCTACCGGCTACATTGGCAAGTGCTTCCTCAGTTCTCATGTCCGTCATCTCAGCGATGAATATGGGGATTGGGTAAGAGGGGCTGCCTTCCGAGTCCCCAGAGAAGTAGAGGATCTGGCCATTGTAGTTGTCCCAGCCGCCAGCCTCTTCCACCTGGTTGAGAATGACCTCCGGATCCGGGTTGAAGAGGTGAAACCACTCAATGTCAGACGGTGACCACCGGGACCTCGTCTTGTCTCGGTGACCCCAATCCGGATGGTATGCCGTCCGGCCAATAAACCCATTGTCATCCGCCTTCTCCAGTCGGAGGGATTCGAATGGGATGTGGTGGATCGAGCTGACTCGGAAATTCATGTTATAGTTAACATGAATTGCAAATCCATGCCACACCGTAAAGTCTTTGCAAACCATGCGGAGGATCTTGTCAAGCTTCTCCCCTTCTTTGTTTACCCGTAATCTGTAAATGCCGGGATCTTTGAATCCGTGACCGTATACGAAGTCATTGTATATGCTCAAGCAGGCATTGCCGGTCTTTGAAGCCTGAACAATCTCGCTGACCGTCTGGGGAAAGTCATTGGTATCTCCGTATGTCTGGATGCCATATTGCCTCCAGTCCCGGGATACGAACTGAGGAGCTGATTTGATCTGTGCAACTTTCATACTGGCGTAATTTTAATAGTAGGAGGGACGGGAAGCGACCCCGTCCTATTACCAGTCCTATTTGGACCCTCCTTTTTTGGCTCCCTTCTTGGGAGTTTCCGAAACGGGATTGACTACACGATTGTAAGCCTCTTCGATCTCCCCGGCAGACATTTGCGAGTCTGCATAGGCTTCTTTGATGGCTTCCAGATCCATCCCGGCGTCGATGAACTCCTTCACCTCGGTGTCGATGTCGGCGGGCTTCTCCTCGGTCTTCTCCTCGGTCTTCTCCTCGGTCTTCTCCTCGGTCTTCTCCTCGGTCTTCTCCTCGG
>CDYU01025889.1_pt1 | contig 35401 bp, 16 predicted proteins | sample 480701 | NCBI WGS metagenome assembly CDYU01 (sample SAMEA3182105, study PRJEB8094) | gut metagenome | biome: human; feature: gut; material: Stool; isolation source: human stools | place: Canada | collected 2013-02-26 | reverse complement strand
ATATAATAGAGTTATGCTATCTTCAACTGATGATTTAAACGAATATACATCAGTCGGAGTATATTCATGGGATAGTACGAATGCTCCATTAAATTCTCCTATACAAGGTATAGGGCAATGTATAATATTACCTTTTAAATATGGAAATAATGTCTCACAAGTATTTCAATATGTCTATGGTATTAAGTCTATGTTTTTTAGATATAAAGCAAGTAGTGGTTGGAGTCCATGGAATAATGTATATATGACAAATATAGAAGGAGAAACTAAAGAAACTAATACTCTTGCCAATAAAATTGTAGTACCTGCAAATGACGATTTAGATAATTATTTAGATACTGCTATAATTAATTGGACTACTTCTACGGTTCCTGCAAATTCTCCTTTTACAGCGGAAGGAGCTGTCTGTGTAGTATTACCTTCTCATAATGCTAATTCAAGTATTAAACATGGTTTAGCACAATTAGCTATAAGTCAAACAAATAAATTAGCTATAAGGTATCGAACATCTGTTGGTTGGAAGAATTGGACTTTATATAATAATAATGTTATTATAGAAGGGGGAAGTGGCGGTTCGCCAGAAGAAAATAAGATAAGAGCTTTTGTTAATAAATGCTTTACTAAATGGACTCCGTTAAATAATATACCTACTCCTACAAATAATTTAAATTATTATAATGGAATTATATCAGGACTTCCTTATAGTTCTGTGTTTCCTTATGGTCAAGATATATTATATAATAGAAACCTATCTACCTTTTATTCTGCTTTAAAAAATCCAGCAAGTATATTATATACTAAAGGATATGGGGGAAATACTCATACTGGATCATATTATGGTGCTGTTTGTTCTTCCTTTGTAGATTATTTATGTAATCAAGATATTTATTGGACTACGTCAGAACTTCCAGAAGTATTAGATAAGATTGACTATATTGATATTGAACAATTAAATGTTGGTGATATATTATATGGAGAAGGACATTGTAAAATAATTACTAAAGTCTTTGTGGATGAAAATAGTAATTATTATATAACTGTCACTGAACAAAAACAAAATGAGACACAGGAGTTAACATATGATAAAGAGGGTTTTGATAGAATACTTGCTGGCACAGACCCTCATGATAGTAAACCTTATAAATTAGGACGATTTCCTAATCAAGGGATTCGCATTTTACCGAGAATAGAATATAGTAATGAAATTATTTCTGAATATGGAGATAGAACTTATTTTAGTCTAAATGAAGATATTTTTATATATGTTACTTCTGGTGATTCTATAATTATTAATAATGGTAGTTCTAATATAAATATTAATTTAAGTAGTCTTCCTACGAAACAAGTAGGAGATACAATTATGTATAATATAAAAGAACACTTAAATAATGTAGGAGAATATAAATTATATCTTACACAAACTTCTATTCCTGCAATTCTTAAAATTATAAATACAGGTAATGTGGTATTAGATGGAACTACTGTAAATATATCTGGATATAGTGATAATATAAAACCTGTATGGTGGCAAACAGTAACTGTTAAATTAAAGATTTCTACTGAATATAATACTTTTCCAGCACCTGAAGGTTATATGGGAACATATACTAAAATGGCTAAAGGTCTTATTGATAATAATATATTTAATATTACTTATGATGATACGTTTGAGGGATATTATGTGAGATGTTATTATGATACGGGGTATGGTTTTGCTTATAAAGATAGTAACATTATTATGTTAAATTAAAACTTATAAATAAATAATATGGAAATTAACAATAGAAAACAATTAGTTACTCAAGATAATGGGAATATCGAAAAGATATTCCCTAAAAACTATATGAGTAATATAGTAGATGAAGAAACAGGTGAAAGTCTTCGTATATTTCTTCTTAAATATAATCATATAGACCTTGGATATAGAAGTAGTAAATCTTCTGCAAGACTTGCTGTTCCTATTATAATGCGTCGTAAAGGATTATATATAACTTATTATCTTCCTGATGATATAGTTATTACTGAATTCTTTAATGGAAACAAAACAGAAGTTAGTGATACTAATTGGGTTAAAGATGAACTTTGGGTTAAGGATATTAATGAACTTAATGTTTATGATGTTAAAATATCTGATGGTAGTATTACTTTAGATAAACTTAGTGAAGAAGTAATGCAGCTCATTTCCTCTAAAGGGGATATTACAATAAACAACTTTCCTGATAATGAGGATTTAGAATTATATACTATATATCAAGATAGTAATAATAAAATAGATGCTATTAGATTTAAAGATAGAGATAATTCTAATGGTATGGCTTATAAATATCTACGTAAGACTAAGAATATGATTCTTAGTCAATCTGATTTTAATCAAGCTAATACTATTTATGAGATTAGATATGACTTTGATTTGAATGGTAGTACTATTAATATTCCAGATAATTGCGAGTTAAAGTTTGTTGGAGGTAGTTTAAAGAATGGAACTATTAATTTTAGTAATACTCTGCTTAGTGGAGATGTTAAAATAAAAACTAATATATCAGGTAATATCAGAAATGGAGATATATATCCAGAATGGTTTGGAGCAGTTGGAGATGGAATAATTGATGACAGTAATGCATTTTTGACAGCTTTTGAGTTAATAAGTAATTCTTTTATATCTATAGATAAATTTAGAAGAGTTGGATATACCAATACATTAGTATTAGATACTAATAAAAAATATTATATAACTTCTTCTTTAGAATTGAATTTTGCATCTATAAATATAAAAGGTGCTGGTACATTAATTTATGGTGGAAAAAACCATTGTATAAAATTTACTAAATGTACAGGAGTAAATATTGATATATCCTTTATTGCTAAAAGTGATTTTGCAGATACTTATAAAGTAGATTGGAATGATAATCCTAATAGGACAGCTATTATCTTAGATGGAGTAAGAGAATCTAATTTTAAATTTGATAAAATTGTAGGATTTACAAAAGGTATTGTAGTAACTGGTAATGGAAATTATGGATGTTATAATAATTATTTCAAATTAGCATCTATGTATAATCTTTATAAATCTATAGTAATTGAATCATTTAATCAATATTGGGCAAATGATAATGTCGTAGAAGGAGGATATTTTATAGGTAATATTGATGAAGTTGCTAATACAATAATAAATTCTCCTACTGCTATTAGAAGTTTTATAGAAATTAACGGGGACAGTATTTATCCTATTACTTCTTGGAAATTTAAAGATTGTTATTTTCAAGGACAACTTGCAGTATTAACTAATGGAGATAATATTGTTACTAAAGTATTTTATGCTAATCAATATTGTAAAAATTTCAAATTTGAGAACATAGCAATAGAAGATACTACGAGTTCTACAGGTTCTGTATTTCATTTTAATAATGATCAATGTAAAGATATTGAAATAGATACTATAGATTATGTTGATAACTATAATTTTAATTATTTAGGATTTATATCAAATGATTGGAATTATTTAAAAAGATTACATAATATTACATTTAAACAACGTGAAGGTTTACAAGAGATATATAGAATTAATGTTTCTAAATATTACAAAGTTCCTTTTAGAGTAGAAAGTTCTACTAATGATGACGGAGGTATTTTATTATCTAATGATCTAAATCCTATTTTTGATTTAAAAAATAGTAAATTCGTTAATAGATATAACCCTAATAAAAGTTTTCCTATTCCCGGAAATCTATTATCTGTAACTAAAGGACAAATATATTATTATGATTTAAACCCAGCTGGCAATATTAGGATTATATTTATGAAGTCTAACTATTCTGTGCTTACTTCTAATGAATATTATTCTCAAACAGATATAGATATATTTTCTAATACAAGTATTACTTTGAGTACATATCAAGATAAAAGTTATTATATAACAGGAAGTACTAATGGTACTAACCTTACTATAAACATGTTAAATAATACTTTAATTAAATATATATATGTATGTTCTTCTAATAGTACCGAATTAATTATATCTCAAAATAAGTATTCAGCAGCAGTTAAGAATTTTATATTTGAAAATAATCAATATAGAAATGGTGGATTTATAATAAATCAAAATATTAATTCTGCTATATTAACTGCTTTAAATGGAGATAGAATTTATAATTTATATGATAATAAAGAATACAGAATAATAAATAGTGGAACTAAAGGATTAGATTTAAGTGATATTACTGTTACCGCTATTAAAGGTAATTCTTATATTACAGTTACTGGAAATATTTCTAAGTTTAAAATAGGCAATATAATAATAATAGATAATTATCAATATACTATAATAAGTATTTCAGGACAATCTTTATATGTTACACCTTCTATACAATCTTCTGTAACTAATACTACTATATTATTTAAAAAACTTATTTTTGAAGATTCAGATAAAAATGTAGATGGAACGCTTTTATCTAAAGAAGTAATTGTGAGAAGTATAGATGAAATAACATTTCCTAATATTACTTATAAGATAATATCTGATATAGATCTTGGTGGTACAACATTAACAATATCTGCTAATTGTACATTAGATTTTCAAGGTGGAAGTTTTAGTAATGGTACTATTGTTGGTAGTAATACTAAAATTGAATCTGGATTAACTAAAATATTTGGAACAGATATTACACTTAGTGGTACTTGGATTGCTGATTCATTATCTCCTGAACATTTTGGAACTACTGGTGTAGATGCTACTCAAGATACTACATATATTCAAAAAGCATTAGATTGTTGTGCTGCTATTAATATAAAAACTGTTAAGTTACAAAATAAAATATATCAAATAAATAGTTCTTTACTTATACAAAGTAATATAAAATTAGAAGGAGCTACTTCAAGAGTTTGGAATAATGGTAGTGCAACAATATTATCTTTAGCTGAAAATATAGTAGGTATTAGTGTAGAATCTACTGGAGTAGAAATAAATGATTTAAAAATAACAGGTAACGCTACTAATACAGGTATTAGTTTTACTAATAGGTCTTACTATTTTTCAGGTAATAAAATTATAACTACTGGACTTGGAATAGGTTTTGATATACAAAGTTCATGGACTTATATATTTAACTTATGTAGAATTGAAGGAGGAACTATTGGATTTAAGATTCAAGAAGGAACCAGTGGAACATTTAATTCTTGTGTTGCATTTAGTTGTTTAGAGTATGGATTCTATGTAACTAAATTGAATTATGGTAGTTTTAATGGTTGTGGAACAGATGGTTGTAAATATGGTTTTTATTTTACAGATGCTTGTAGAGGTGTTACTTTATCTTCTTGTGGATGTGAAAATACACAAAAAGATGGTTATATGGTTAAATGTGGTGCAAGAGCTTATGTTACTATAACAGCTTTTAGCGTTGGCACAATGGCAGATGTGGATTGTGATCTATTTATATTTGAAGCTGATTGTAGAGTTAGTTTAATAGATTTAAATGTTGGTTCATTATATCATCCAATAGGTAATACATTAAATGTAGCAAGTGGTGCAGCTGTTGCTTTAATCAACTGTTATTTAACTGGAACCAGTGTTGGTTTAGAGAATTGCTCAGTTATTAGTCCTTATGGTAATACTCTTAAATATTCTACTACTGTAGACAAAATTAATACTAAAGAACTTATTACTTCTTCTTTAGCAACCAATGCTACATATACTGTTTTACCAACAGCACCATTAAATTCAGTATATTTAATTACTGCTGTTACTAATGGAAATTCTGCTGCAAGAGGTCTTGCTATTGTTACAATTCCTACTGATTATGGAATGGCAACTGTTGATAATTTAGTAGCTAATGCAAATTGTCAAATTTCAATAGATGCTACTGGAAATATCATAGTAACAAATACAAGTAGTTCAGCTAAAGCATATAAAGTATCTTTATTAAAGCTCATATAATATTAAATATTTAAGTTACAGACTAATATTGACGATACTGCATTAACTTAATACAAATTATTATTATGAAAATTCGAGAACCTACTTAAAATTTCTTCTGATTTATTTTGGAACTTAATTATTAATTTATATATTTGCGCTATGGATGTTATTGAATTTGTTAAAGAACTATTATCTAAATTTGACTTAACATATATGTTTGCTGTTAATGTAGCTACATATATTATTATTAAAGTTATAGATAATTTAAATGGAGAAAAGATTGTTCCTACTTATCTTAAAAGAATTATAGCTTTTATCGTAGGTGCAGTAATTGCTTTTGCAGTTATTAGTTTTGGAGCTGATAAAACTATTATATTATATAGTTTTATTCTATCTCTTGTTAGCTGGGATTGTATGTGGAAACCAATTCTTAATATAATTGGTGATAAGTTTAACTATAAAAAATAAAAATTATGGCAAAGAAATCGACTTCAACAAAGAGTACTGGTAGTAAAGGTAGTATTCCTCCTACAACTGGTACAACTGTTCCTATGAGACCTGTTGGAAAGAAAAAAGGTAAATAATATGAAGAATACGAAATATAAACTATTTCTATTAGTCAGTAAGTATATGCCGGTAGTAATAGCTATCGGCATATTTATTAATATAATATTAGCGATTATTTATAAACCATTATTTATTGTTAATATTATATTTGGAAGTTCTGTAACTATATCTATTTCTAATTATATTACAAGTATTACTTTTAAGTTTTGTAAGTGGCATAGAATACTTATTAATTACGCAATGTTCTATCAAACGCTTATGATTGTAGATAGTTATATTTATAGTCTTAGTGATACAGCGCTAAGTAATGTATATTATTTAAGTGTTCTTTCTATATTAATATTTATTTATGCTTATATAAATCGTAATACAGAATGAGTTCAATGAAAGTTATAAGAAACATGTTGAAATCTTCATTAGATAATATTGATGCTGGTGATTCTAATATGACCGAAGATGAAATGGAAGAAACAATAGAATTTATCAAAGATATTTCTAATAGAGATAAATATTATTCGAGAGAAGAAGCTGCAAAGTATCTTCATATGAGTGTTCAAAATTTTGATTTACTTAGAAAGAAAGGTGAAATTCCAGAAGGAATTAAAAGAGCTGGTATTACTAATCTTCTTTGGAATAAGAAAGTTCTTGATAAATATATTGAAGAACATAAAGTTAAGAAGAGTAATAAGTACTGTACAAGATAGATTAAGAAATTAAATTACAAAAGTTAGGAGTGAAGTCCTAATGATAAATGGCTAATACTTACGGGTATTAGCCATTTTTGTTTAATAGTTGTTATGTATTAAGCACCTATCTTTATCTTTGAGGCTGTAAACGTTTATAGAGAATTTTATAAAAAGTATTAACAATCTAAATTTTATAATTATGATTTTAGTAGATAAAGAAGGAGCTAATAGAGACTATGTTAAGATTGAAGAAGATAGTAAGAAAGAATATGCTTCTAAAGGTGTAGCAGGTACAGCTCTTGGTCTTGGTATCGCAGGTACTGCACTTTGGTTACTTGGCGGTAATGGTCGTGGTTTGTTTGGTAACTGTGGTTGTAATAATGCAGCTGAAGTTGGTCTTGCTGCTAACGAACAGTACTTGGAACGTAAAGAATGTGAAGATGCTATTGCTCTTACAAATGCTATTTGGCAGCAATCTTACAACAATCAACAGAATCGTTTCAATGATAGACAAGTTATCAATGAAGAAATGTTCGGTATTTATAAATCAACTCGTGATGGTTTTGATATTATTAATGCTAAGCATAATCAAGATGCTTTCAATCTGTACAAGTATTCTCGTGATAGTAAAGATGAATTAGCTGGTGAGATTGGCGCTCTTCGTACAGAAGTTGCTGTTTTGAAAGCTACTCGTCCTTATCAAGATGCTCTTATCCAGTGTGATATTCGTCGTGTTGCTGAACATGCTGATTTCAACTTGTGGAGACGTACTTGTCGTATGATTACTGGTGAGGTTGTACTTCCGAATACTCCTGTTGTTACAGGCTATGGTAGTTACAATGCTTGTTGCGGTAATCGTGTAACATCTACTCCTTCTGCTGAATAATTTTAAATCCCCGGTAAAGGAGTGAGAATACATAGTACTCTTGCTCCTTTACTTTTAATTCTCAATTCTATGATACCTCAATATCAATTTAATCTTAATGCTGATCCATTACTTATGCCAAATAATGAACAACCTGTTGATTACGCTACTGCTATCGACAATCAAATTGCTCAAATGCAATCTATAAAGCAACAGTTAGTTGATAATAGATTACAACCTCCTCAGAATGTTGTTAACCCACAACTTAAACAAATTACTCTATTTGATGAAATAAACAATGAAGTTAGTGCTTTAACTAATTCTCAAAAAGAGATTCTATTTAAAGATAAAGAATATGCTCAAAATGAGTATGAAATTCAGACTCTCGTACAAGAAGAATTAATTAATCTTGTTAAAGCTAAACTTCAAGCTAAACCTCGTGGTAAAGAGTTACTCGATAAGCAACTTAAACTTGTTAAAGACAAGAAGAAAGAAATAGTTGAAGAAAGTAATAGAGAAATGGAACTGTTCAAGAAGTTCCAGATAGCTGCTCAAGCTAATCCTGATTTAAGTTATGCAGAATTTATAAAACAATTTAATAAGCAATAATATGATAGCAAAGGAAGTAATTATAAATAAAGTAGTTGAATACGTTAATAATCAACTCGGAATTATGAGTGCTAATAATCCTATGGTTATGTTAGCACGTCCTTTTATTAGTAGAGCAATGAATAACTATATTAGTAAGTTTGATAAGTTTCTAACTGCTATTCAAGACTCTAATGGAATGGTTGATATTGAAGGTATCATAGATGAGGAAATTAATAATTTAGCAGTAATGCAATTACAGAAGTACGATAACTTTGATATAGGTAGAGGGGAAATTAAATTTAATATCCCTATTATAAATAAAAGTATGGTTATTACTACTGATGATATTGCAGATTTTAAACAAATGTTGTTATCTAAATAAATATATTATGTCTTGTTATAGAAAGATAATTCATTCTTATAAAGAAACAGTTAGTCTTACAAATACTAAAGCTTGGGACTTAATTTGTTCTATGGAATGTTTGTTTGATAACTTAGAAGAAACTGATAAAGAAAAGTTTTGGGAAGTTATGAAAGATATACATGAAGATATTAAAGGTAAGCACTTCGACGAAGTGTATGCTGAATATGAAGTATCTGATATGTATAGTACTAACATTCGTGGAGTTGTTGTTCGTGGTGAAGTTATTAGTTTTAAAGAAGCTGAAAAGGTTTACGAAAACTATAAACGTTTCTTCAAACAGCCTGCTAATGTATGGGATGTATATGTAGCACTTAATGCACAATATCATGACTATTATACTTTGTATTATGAATGGTTAGATGGTGATGAGGCTAAAGTACATGAAAAAATAATCCTTAGTGCAATTACTTTCTGGTTCAAAGATGAAGATGCTAAGGAAGGTAAAGTATGGGATTACTTTAATGATTAAGTTGAATTGACTGGAAGAATAAGTTTTGTTGTGATAATAAGACATATTCTATTAGTGCTCGGCTATGGCAGTCGGGCACTATTTGTATTATATAATGTTGATAGTAGTGAGATAAAGCGAGTGAATCGAATGAGTTTGGCTGCTCCTCTACAGGGGTGATTACAGCAAGCCTACATCAACATAGATGTATTTCACGTTCTCACAGTTGCATTTATATATCGAAACTGATTAATCCTATTACTTCAAATTTGCGTCTAATGGCGAGGCTTAAAATGCGTCTTTCGTAAATCTTTACAATTACACTAATGCTACTATTAATAAAATTATGGGAATTATGCAAGTAATTTAGAAAATAATTATTATATTTGAGTTGTTATATTAATCCTAATATTAATAATATGGCTTCTGTAAATCAACTTGTAAGTGAAATAGCTCATGCTTTAGGTCAGCCAAATAATTATGTTTTAAGGCAGACTATTAGAAGTGCTGTTTACCATGAGAGAAGCGAAAAGATAAGGCGTAGTTACGAGAATCATAGATATATTGATAAAGTACTAAACCAAAGATTTCGCGTTACTCTTATTGATGTTCCTGATGGAGATGTATTTGGAACTTTGTCAAGTGTTCAGTATCAAGTAAAGAGAACTGAGCAACGAGTTCCTCGACCTGTTAGATTACCTAATAATCTACCATTCCAAAGTATTAGAACTGTAGGATATAATAATCTTGCTATTCCTTTTGTTAAAGAAGCAAATGCTCAGTTTTATAAAGAACTTCCCGGAATGTGTGCTCTTCCTAATTATGATTATATAAATGGTTATATTTATATTAATGGTAATGGAAATTCTGTTATTCAAGCTCTCGGTGCTATTATTATTGAATCACCATTTGAAATTCCTACTGATATTTCTTATGAAACATATAATGAAGAGAAGCAAAAGATAACTGATGATGATCAATGGTTAATACCAGAAGATATGGTTGAGCAGATAAAAGAGACGATATTTAAAAGGAATCTAATGAATGTTCCAAGAGAGACTAATGAAATTCCTGTTAAAGATAATATCAATCAGAACGCTAATATAGATTTATGATACCTAATAGTAGAGATATTTATGATTATCGGCACATGTATAAGAAGTTTCTTGAAGATGCCGAAGAAGATTATAATGAAAAGATGGATGATATTCGTCGTTATGATAAGCTTCTATATAAAATCAAATTTGAGTTAGAAAGCAGAAGAGAAGATATTCAATCAATGTTTGGTATTTGTCTTTATGATTATTGGCAATGGAATACTGATGAATATGATGAATCTGATAAAATGTTTAATACTCTTATCGCTATTAATAGTTCCATAGATGTAGTTAACGTTGAAGCTAAACTTCTATTTCAAAAATTTAGTAGATACTTCAGAATACTTAGTAAACTTAATAGTCTTAAATCTCAATGTAGAAGAATTAAAGCAAGGAAGTTAATTAATAAAGATAAGTTTAGAGATGTTCTATCTCGATATTATAAACAAGTATCTATTGAAATTCTTGAAGGTAGAATATATAAGTTTTCTAATGCTATTGGTTATCTTCTTGTTGAAAGATTACATTTTAATGAGAAAGAAATAACTAATCCTTTTGGTACTAAGTTTAAATGGAAAGAGTTTAAGATTCCTGATTGGAAAGAAACAATGAAGAATAAGCAAAAGATATTAGATGCTGGACTTATTCCTTTTAAACAAGAAGATGCAGATAAAGCTGCTGAGAATCATGTTAAGTATGAAGGAATTCCTTATATGGTTTATAAGCAAATGCCATATTGTAGTAGAGTTGTATTAATAGATAGGAGATTTCCTAATAGTTCTTATACTCGTTTTGAGATGGCAATGAAAGAAAGACAACTTAGTAAAGAAGCAATCTTTGCTAAATATAAACCTAAGAATCCTCATGAAATAATTCATAATCTTAGAGATGAAAGTCTTAGAACTCGGCTTTATTTGCTTACTACTCATTATTTAGATTATACACGAAAATATATTAGAAATGAATTACAAATCCCAATTACCAGTAGAAGCTATCGTGGCTCGCTTGGATAATGACTTTAATATTGATAATTCAGATTATATTCCTCGCGTTGCTGCTTGGTGTATTGATCTAATGAATCAAATGAAGATTACTAAATATGAAGTCAAACGAGTAAAATCCCCGGTAGAGGATAGGAAAGCAACATTACCTTGTTGCGATACTGATAGAATAAGAGTATTTGATGAAGAAGGTTGTGAAGTTAATCGTATAAGTAAGAATAGTTGTGGTTGTGGAATTAAACATTCTTCTGTTGAATATTTTACTCAAGATGCTGAAAGAGCTGCTGAAGAAAGAAATAATAAGAAATATCCAAGTAGACGTGTAGTTGAATATGATGTTTACAATCCATCTGGTCGTAATTATGTTCTACTTAAAGATAGTAATATGATTGATCTTAATTTTGATGCTGATTATGTTACAATCGAATTTCTTACAGTAGTTACTTATTATAGTGAAGCATATAATTGTAATCTTCCTTATATTCCTAATAATGGAAAACTTATTGAATGTTTGGAATGGTTCTGTATATGGAAGATGTTATCTCGTGGAATGAAACATCCTGTATATAGTTTACAAGGTCAACTTCCTGTTAATCCTTATCTATTATATAGAGATATATATCCTAAAGCTCTTGCTTCTGTGATTATAGATAATCAAGATGCTAACGGTGGTATAGATAAAGGTTGGACACAATTCTTTTATAATTCTACTTTCTATGAAACCTGTACAGCAACTAAATCTTAATAAGCATCCTGTCGACGTTCCTAATGGAAGTCTTCTATATGCTAAAAACATTCGTGTTTCAGATGATGGAAAACGTCTGATTAACGAAGAAGGTGTGAGTATAACTAATATAAATTATTCTAATCAAATAGTTGGAGTTATACCTACATATAAAGATCTTATCATATTTACAAGTGAAAATGAAATATTTATTAATGATGTACTTGTAGAAAGTGATTGGACTTGGGAAGGCGGAGATGTATTTGGTACTTGGACTCAAAATGTTGAAGGAGATTATATAGTAGCTATTAGTGAAAGAGATTTCTATCCTGATAGTAAGAAAGTTCCTTTGAAGATAATCAATATATCTCAGAATACTAAAGATGGTAATCAAACTAAATATACAGTTAGTCCTAATATTTCTTTTTATAGTCTTAGATTCATAGAATATGTAGAAGGTGATTATATACCTAATGGTACATATTATTTCTATATAAGATATGAAATAAGCAATAATAATTATACTAAATGGTTTCCTTGTAGTGCTCCAATATTTGCATATAATACTGATACTAAGAATATATTAAGTTATACAAGTTCTTCTCCAATGTTTAAAGCTGAAGATGGTACTCTTAATCAATTGTTATCTTTAAATATATTAAATACTACAGGTGTTATTAATATAGGAGACGAAGTTAATAATAATCTTAATTTTAGATTCAATGTTGAGAAATTTAATAATAGTGATTATGCAAATTTCCAATTAGGATTTATTGTCAATAATGGAACTGATACTAAAGCTTATCTTTGGGAGAAGTTTGATAGTTCTATCGGAGAGATTATATTTAATGGAGCTAATGCATCTGAAATAACATTAGAAGAAATACAAGAAAATACATTTAACTTGTATAATGTTAAGACGATGGATAATTATAATAATCGTCTTTATATTGCTAATTACGAAGAAGATAGTACTATTTTAGATTACGATTCAAGTAATATTAGATTAGATGTAGAAATAGAAGAACTTAATGTAGGTATAGATGCAGAAAGTAATCCTGATACAAGTTATCAAACTTTATTTAAGTTTATAGCTTATCATGGTAGTATAGTATTACCTCCAGAGTTTAGAAGTGCTACTGTTCCTGTATATAAACGCACTACTAATTTAGGAGAAAAGGAACTCGTTCTATTTAAAGAAGCTTGGAATGGTGCTATTGCTTCTGGTAATTTAGAAGGAATATCATTAAATGATAATAGTATTCTTCATGTTTATCATTCATATACTGATATTTATGTAGAAGCTAAAAACTTATATATTACAACTCTTGGTTCTTATACAGGTGGTTCAGGTGAAGATTTTAGAGCAGTACTTAAAGAAGGTAATACTTATACTGTTCTTGAAGGAACTATGCAACCATATATTAATGTAAACGGAGATGATTTAAAAACAGGTTATTCTATTAGAGGTTATAATATGACTCCTCCTCAAGAAGTTGTAAATAACAATAGTAACTCTAATAGTTATAACTTTTCTAAGAGATTAGAGAATAGTACTTTATCTCCCGGAGAAGTATATAGTTTCTTTATTCATTTTGTTAAAGAAGATGGTTCTGTTAGTAAAGGTTTTAGAATTAAATCTGAAACTTCTAATGTAGTTATTCCTAATATAGAAATTCAAGCCACTTATCAAAATGGAGATACAGGTACTCTTAGTTTTGAATGTGTATATGATGGAAATAGAACTATTGCAGATTTAAAAACTACCATAGATAATATACTTACTTCTTTAGTAGGACACGGAGTAGTTCCAACTAATCCTATAGTTTCTGCAACTTGGATAAATTATAAATGGGAAATTTATAAAGATATACTCAATAATTATCCTTATTATAAAGTTTATCAAGTATTTGGAGATTTATCTAATAAAGATAAAAATGGAGAATATACAGTTACTGATCTTACAGCATTTCAAGATGATGATTACTCGTATGAAACATTGATGAAACCTATACAGTTTACTAAACGAGGCTGTAACTATTATTCTAATACTAATAAAGATGAACTGTTTGTAATACCTTATTATAGTGCTTATACGAATACTGTAAATAAGATATATAGATATGTTCCTTATTTTTCTAATATAACTATTCCTGATGGTTATGTTGGATTTTTTATTAGTACTGAGAAGTATGAACATAGAAAATCATTAACTGGTGTTGCTACTCTTGAAGACTTTAGTGGTCAAGAAGTTCCTGACCAATCTGCTTTTACTAAAGGACTTAGAGTTATATCTAATAATCTCTATTCTGATTCTTCAAGTATTAATGGAAATATATTAAGAATAGAAAATAAGATAACTTATAAAACTCTTGTTGATTATAAGACTGCTGTAAGTTATAATAGATTTGTAGAAAGTATCGATAGTTCTACTCCTGCTCTTCGTCCTTATTATAATACATTTATTATAGAAAATAAAGAAGTAGTAGACGGAGATAATTCATCTGATAGCAATACAGGAAGAGAACGAGCGATAATAGTTAATAAAGGAGTAGATTTGTCTGATTATCCTACTATTGATGCTAACAGTTTTTTGACTGTTAGTTTTATTAGTTTTAATGATAATCTGTATAGTACAAAGTTTAAGTCTTTATATAGAATAGGAAATATTAAATATAAGACAGAAGCTACTACTTATGATTATTCTATTAATGACGGAATTAGTTTAGGAAATTTTCTAAGTCTTGCAAGAGCTATTGTAATTAATCAACATGGAATATCTATTCAAACAACAGGAGAACTAATACCTTCTGATGGAGCATATAACTACTATTATAAATGGGTTAAGAAATCTAACATTGATAGTGAATATACTTCTGTTCCCGGTAGTCCTTATAATATTATAGAATATTTTGCTTATTCTGATACTTTATATGAACTAATAAATATTAAGAATAATGTAGAAGAAACTAAGATTCCATTTGATATAAGACAAGTTATTTCTTTGACTGATGTTGCAGGTACAAGTCAAGTAAGTGTTATACTTCCATCTCCAAGAGATACTCAAGATTTATTTGAATCTAAATCTAACTATAATATATTTGATGGAAATAAAGCTTATGATAACTTTACAGGAGAAGAAATAAATATAGAAGTATATGATAAGTTTATAAGACGTTCTAATGTTCAACAAGATGAAAGTAGAGAAATTGCTTGGAGAAGATTTCAACCAGATGCTTATAAACAGATTACTGAAAATAAAGGAAAGATAACTAATATAGTTGGAGTAGGATTATATTTACTTGTACATTGTGAATATAGTCTTTATATGTTTAATAGAGATACTTCTCTTCAAACAAATAATAAAGATGTTCAACTATTTATTCCTGATGCATTTGATGTAGAATATCAAGAAGTATTTACTTCTGCTTATGGATATGGTGGACTTCAAGATCATACGAGTTGGACACTTGATGATTTTGGTTATATATTCTATGATGCTACGAGGTATCAAATATTTAGATTTGATAATAAGAGTTTAGATATTCTTAATACAGATATAGAAGAATTTATTCGTAAGTATAAGTTTACTAAATGTGATTTTGGTAATGACTTCCAACGTAAACGTATTCTTCTTGGTCTTAGTGCATCTGAAGGTTATGCTATGCTATCTTATTCGTTATTAACTAATACTTATATATCTACTCATGACTATTATTATAAGAGAGCTTATAATACTGCAAAAGATATATTTCTATTTACTAATAACAGTTTCTATAGTTTTACTATTGATAAAGGTTTCATAGATATTGATATTGAGAAAGTAGGACTTAATTCTATATTTCCAGCTGAGTTTGATGAACATCATGGAACATTTACTTCTTCTATTAATATGATATTTAATATAAGTTCTGATATTATTAAGATTCTTGCTTATATAGAATATTTATTTAATAGAAGTTATAATAGATCTTATCCTACTGCTCCTCCTAATAATGTAGAAGCGCAATTTAATAGAAGTTATAGTGGTGATTATATTACTATTAATTCTGAAGCTTGTACTTCTGGTAGATTAGATATAAGTCTTCCAAATAGAGATTTAGGAGTTATAGCTAATAATCAGTATATGAATTATACTAAACCTCGTTGGAATGTAGGTAAGTGGAATTTTAATTACTTTAGAAATACAAGACCTAATGCTAATAGTTATATATATGGTAAGTACTTTGTATTAGACTTTGTATTTAGAAATTATAATGGAGAAAATATAGAAATAGAAGATATTTCTGTTAACGTTAAAAAATATAATTAATTATGGCAAGAAAGAAAGCATTTATTGGAGCTGCTATTTCTCTTGGTACAAGTATAGTAGGAGGACTAATGAGTAGTGCTGCTAAAAGACGTCAACAAGAAGAACAGCAACGCCAACAAGAAGCTGTTTATAGGGCTAAAGAAGGAAGTAATATAGCTTCTTCTTATAATCAGCAACATGCTAATGATTATGATTTATCATTAGAAAATGAAAGGCTTTATACTTCCTCTCTCTTTAAAGGAGGTGGAAGTATTCATATTAAAGATTCTAAGAAAGGAACATTTACTGCTGCTGCAAAGAAACGTGGACAATCTGTTCAAGGTTTTGCAAGTAAAGTGTTAGCTAATAAGGATAATTATAGTCCTGCAATGGTTAAGAAAGCAGTATTTGCACATAATGCTCCTAAGTGGAAACATAGACTTGGAGGTGTTGTTAATACTTTATTTAGAAAAGGCGGAAAAGTTAATATAGATAATTATGAAAATATCAATAAAGAACTTAATATGGGTTCTTTTACATTATCTCCCATTTATGATAATAATAATGCCGATAATAACAATAATAATAAATATAATAATAAATCGGAAGATTATATCTCAAAGAGACGAAATAATAAAAGAACGAATGAAATACAAAGGGGAGATAATAAAGTTAAACAAGAATCAAAAAGAAATTATAATACAAGAAATAGACGAATTAATTCATTGGAAAAATCTAATTCTAATATATATAATATTCATAATAATGATTCTATTCTTTATAGGACTTTACAAAATAATAAACTAAGAATATTTAGACTTGGTGGTGGTACTAAACTAAAAGCAACTAAGCGTGCGACCAAACAAAATTTAGGTTTGGAGAACGCTAATAAGGTAGGCGTAAACGCTCCCACAGCTTATAGGAGGCTCGCCACTGAATCTTCACAGCCGAGTAGAACTATCCTATCATCCGAGGATAAAGTCGTTCAGAAAGCCTTAGAATCAGCAATTTCCACATCCCCTGTAAAGGAAGTTGATGATACTCGTACTACTTATAAAGGTGATGGTAAAGCTGATGTTAATAATATTATTACTGAAGGTGGCGATGCTAAGAGGATAGGACATCAAACATTCCTTTTACGGGGGAGGAAACATCGAAATGGCGGCATAGTACTTGGTAAAGGACGTAATGCAATAGAAGCCGAAGGAGGAGAAGTAGTTAAAATAGATAAGAATACAATGAAGATTTTAAGTACTGTTCCTATGGCTAATGGTGAAAGTCCTGCCAATAGAGTTTTAAAAGGAGAAAGCCCTGATAAAGTATTTGATAGTCAAGAACAGTTTAAAGATAGAAATAATCTAAATAATAATAGTTATGAACGAATGGGATTTAATAGAAAAGATAATAGCCGATCAAACGGCAACTCATATATGGAAAACGGTGGAACTGGTAACTTACATAGCAGTAAATCTAATAGTAATATTAATACTAATAAAATTATTAAAGAAGATAAAATGAAAAGAAGTAGAAGTTCATTATTAGGTAGACGTAAAGCTGCATTAGGAGATTATTTAAATCTTGCAGGAGATGCCTTTAATATTATAAGTCCTCTTCTTGGAGGTAATCGTACTAAGAGAGCGATTAATAGAATGGTTGCTCCTACTCAACCTACTCAACTTCAAGCTACTAATTTAAGAACTACTTATAATATTCAACCTCAATTAACTGATGTTTATAATGCAGAACAACAAAGTATTGCTGAAACTAATCGTAATACTGCAAGTTCCGTTGCTGCTCAAGCAAGAGGAACAAGGCTTCGGCAGTTAGGTCTTAATCAACGTAATCAGTTAAGAGGACAACAACAGAATATTGAAACTCAACTAATTAATCAAAATAGACTTAATCGTCAACAAGTAACTAATCAGAATATTGCAGCTACTAATGATTGGAGAGATAGAGTTTCTCAATTTGTAAATGATCAAATTGTTAGTAAAGCAAATATAGATAATCAAATAATTGAAAACGTTAGTGCTGGTATTAGAGATTTGCAATTAAGAGGTGATAAAAATAGACAAGAAAGAAATGCTCTTACTGCAATAATGGCTTCTAATCCTGAACAAGTTAATTTATTTATGAAGAAGAGAAAAGAATATGAAAATCTTCTTGATAGAAATTCTCGTAGTCTTTTAAGACCTTATAGATGTGGTGGTTCAGTTAAACGTAAAATGAAGAGATGATATGGCTCCTATTAATTTTAATATACCTCGTTATCAGAGAAGAGAATTTGTAGCAGCTCCTCTTGAAACTTATGCTAATACTCTTGGTACATTACAACAACGCCATGAGCAAGCCATTCAACAAGCTAATGCTACTAAAACGTTTCTTGCTAATAAGCAACTAAATGAAGCTGAAAATGAATGGCTATATAATTATACTCAAGATATACAGAATCAATTAGAAAGTGCAGCTGAGAGTGGTAGTTATGCTACTGCTCTTACTACTGCTCAAAAACTTGCTGGACAAGTTGCAAGTGATCCAGCACTTATTGGTCGTGAACGTTATCAACAACAGTTTAAAGAATTTCAAGAACAAGTTAAAACAAGTAAGGATTATGATGATGATGTAAAAGCATATGCTCTTGCAATGAATCCTTATGGTTATCAAGATACTACTAACGATAAAGGACAGATAACAGGAGGTACTACTTTTAATCCTAATTACCAACCTGTTGCTCAAGTAGATCTTAATGAGATTTATCAGAAAGCTTTATCTACTGTTGGCGTTGATTCTTCTCAAGGTGGACAACTTGTATGGGGAGATGAAAATGGAAATCTTCGTCAAGGCGCTCCTAATATTGCTGGTGGTGATTTACCTTATCTTAAAACAAGTCAAGGTATTCAAAGATTAGATGCTAATAAGATTCGTCAAGCTGTAGAAGCTGCTATTGATGCTACTCCGGGTGCACGTGCTTCTATTAAACAAGATTATACAGTTAATGCTTGGAAAGCAAGTAGAGGAGATACTAATAATCTTGTTACTAAACCTGATGGTACTATTATGTCTATACAAGAGTTTCAAGAATCTATGTTAGCACCAAGATATAAAGCATCTGCTTATACAAGAGTAACAAGAGATGTTGATCCTTCTATTGGATTTAATTTTCTTAAAGCTCGTGAAGCTCAAGAAGCTGCTGCAAGAAAGAAGACTGGAACTGGCAAACAAGATGATTTTGCTACTTCGTTTATTACTCCTATTGGTAAGCAAAAAGTAGAACCTCAAACAGTTAATCAGATTCAAGCTGATAAAGCTAATTATCAAACAAGTTTGCGTAATATATTTGCAGACTATGGAATTGATAAAACTGTTAGTGATGAACAAGGTTATAGACTTGTTAGAAATAGATTATTAAGTTCTGGACAACCTACTGAATTTGTTCAAAGAAAAATAGCTGAGTTAGATAATATATATAATCAATTCAATATTGCTAATAATAGATTAGAAGGTACTCGTGCTCAGCTTACACCTGAACAAAGACAGGCTACTGATTTTCTTGGTAATAAGTATAGTAATGGTAATATGTCTAATGCAGAAGAAAATCGTTATCAAAAAGAATATAGTGAAAAGATAAATAAGATGTTCTTTAATGGAGATAATTATGAGAATCTTATTATTAATCCTTCTGATAAAGAAAGTTTCAATCATATTCTTACTCAACTTAGAGGACGTAATGGTTTAGGTCTTAGTAGAAATGATGTTTATGCTAAAACTATTGATGGTAAAGAACGTATTATTATTACTAAAGAAGCATTTGCTAAATATGGAGATGTAATGCGAGAAGCAATTACTCCTCGTAGCGGAGGTCTTACTAATAGAAAAGGTGCAAATTACGAAATGCAATTATATAATAATGATAATGATATTCGTGATTTAAGTAATAATGGTGCTAAATTTGGAGGGTTACGAGTTGCATATAATGAATATGGATTAGGAGAAGTTATAAGCAAAGCTAATTCAATGTCAAATGCTGCTGATAGACGTATTGCTAATGAGTTAGCTCCTACTTATGTAGAACTATTTGGAAGTAATATACCTATTGAGATTACAGCTCAAAATATGGGAATGACAGATGAACAAATTAAGAGTTATCGTAACGAATATAAAAATGCTCTATCTAATGCTAATGGCGGAAGTGTAGGTATGAAGATTCGTAATGAAAATGGAGAATTTATAACTGTTGAAGATAGTAAGAAACGTGAAGCATATATGAAGACTCTTTCTTCTCGTTTAGATGATGCTCAAATAAGTACTACTGTTGATCCTATTACTGGTAAACTTCTTCAAGTTATTTCAGTTCCTAATATGTTAAAACAAGGTAAGAATACTAAGAAGTTTGCAGATAGTGATATAGAAGATATATCTCCTGCAAGTGGAAGTCTTACTATAACTATTGAAGGAATTCGTAGTCAAATGATAGATACTTTTGAAAGAAGTCCTCAAGTTCAGAATATGGCTAAACTTAATGCTATTAAATATAATTCAGCATTAAGCCAAGGTTATACTTTAACTCCTGAAGAGTTTGGTGATGGAACAACTACTGCCGGAATTGAAAATGGTCAATGGTTTATTCAAACTGGAGATAATAGAATTAATGTTACACAAGAAGAAATGACAGGTATTATTACAAATAATAAAGCTAATCAAGTTATGCTTAATGCTGTACAAAATGCCGCAGATATTCTTATTTCTCAAAATGGTTCTATATCTCAAGCTCCTCAAGAAGAAGTAGAAGTTTCAGTAGTGACACCATTGTATGTTAAAGCATTTAATGACTTTGGAATAGATATTGCAAATGTAGATAGAGAACAAGTTCCTGTTCCTACGCTTAATAAGATATATAAACATTTCTCTGATTTATATTATCAAACAACAGGTGAATATCCATCTGCTCGAATTAACGAAACAGGATTTAATAAATAATATTATGGCAATTCCTTTTAAAACAGATACTAATAAAGCTCCAACTTCGGTTGGGGCTTCTGGCGTTAATGATATTGTTACTCCTTCTAATGTACAGAAATATAAAACTGATGTTACAGCACAATCAGATTTTATTATGAAAAATACTATTAGTGGTGCTCCTGTATTTACTGGAAGTGAAGACGAATATAACTCATTATCTGCTTATGGTGCTCAACCTAATCTATATCAAGAACAAACTGATTTAGAAAGAATAAGAGCTAAGAATCAATCTGCTTGGGAACAAGCATTTAATTCATTAGGACAAGCTGTTGGTGGAGTTATAGGTGATACTGTTGGTGGTTTCGGTATGTTAGCTGATATAATTACCGGAGCTGCTATGGATGAAGATTTATATAGTAATTTTATTACTCGTGCTGGTGATTCTATATCAGAAGCTGCTCGTCAACAGTTTCCTATATATCGTGAGAATCCTGAGCAAGCATTTGATTTTAATGATTTTAGTGGCTGGTTCTTTAGTCAATTACCAAGTGTTGCAAGTTCATTATCTTTAATGATTCCTGCAAGTGCAGCAACTAAAGGATTATCTATGTTAGGTCGTGGTGCTCTTAAAGGATTAAGAACAAGTTCTAAAGTTAATCGAGCTATTAATAAAGCTGAGAAACTTTTATCTTTAGATAATATTTATAATGCTCAAAAAGCAAAGACTATTGCTCAAACAGGTATTAGTTCTATTGGTATGCGACTTGGAGAAAATTATCAAGAAGCTCGTGGAGTTGCAGAACAAATCAATGAAGAAGCTATTAAAGTATTCGGAGATATGGATGCTACTCAATTTAATAAGTGGCTTCAAGAAAATCCTGATATTGCTGCTGAATCTGATGGAACTAAAGAAAGTGCTGCAAGAGTAATTGCTGAAAAAGCATCTGATAGAGATTTTGCATATAATGCTGGTAATGTTATATTTGATTATATGCAACTTCGTGCTCTTAATAACTTTGCTAAAGGAGTTATAAGTAGAACTGCTACTCCGAGTGTTAGTTACGCTCAAAGAGAAGCTCTGAATAGATTATCTGCTTCTGGCATATCCTCTACAGGGGAGGTTACAACATCTGCTCTTAAAAAGGCTGCTACCGATTTAGGACGTAATATTGTTCGTGGAGTAAATGCAAGTAGAGAACTTGTTGTATCTGAGCTATCAGAAGGTATTGAAGAAGCAATTAACTTTGTAGGACAAGAAGAAGGTACTGCTTATGGTCGCTATTTATTAGATAAAGTAAATTCAGATTATAGCGGTAAAGCAATAGATATTAATCGTATTGAGAATTATCTTCGTGATCCTCAACTATATAATTCTGCATTGTGGGGAGTTATTGGTGGTGTTATATTTGGTGGAACAATGAACACTATTAATAATAGTATTACTAAACGCAAAGGTGGAATGACTGAAGATCAAATGCGTATTGCTGAAATTAATGGTCGTGAACAAACATTTGCTCAATATCAGAATCAACTTCAAACTATTCGTAATGGATTTAATCCTTATGAACAAAATGAAGATGGTACTAACCCTCAAGTATCTGAAACAGATCAAGTTGAATTAGTAAAAGAAGCGCAAACAAGATTTGCTACTACTTTAGCTCTTAATGCTATTAATGCTGGTAATTTTGAACTTCTTCAAGATTATATTAATGATCCTAAACTTCGTAAGAAACTTATAGATAGTGGTATTGCAGAAGCTGAAACATATGATGCAGATACTCAATTCATAAATCAAGCTCTTACTAATACAGCTAAGGCATATCAGAAATATGCTAATGTTCTTCAAGATGCAAATGTAAATGATGCTTATCTTGATATTGCGATTAGGGAAAATATCTTTAATGAACAAGAAGCTGCTCTTCTTCAACAAAGAATAGATAGATTAAATAATCGTAATCAAGAATTAAAGAATACTATTTCTGAATTACAAAATCTTGATCCTATTCAAGAAGCTGGACTTAGAGTTAATATAATAAGTGCTGCAAAGAATGAAATAGTAAATGAATTAAGTAAATTAGAACCAGCTACTACTATTAGAGATAGAATAACGATAGATCAATTGCATGAAAGAATAAAAGCAATAGATAACATTCTTGAAACTGATGCTGCTATATTATCTCCTGATGTTAATATATTTGAAATACTTACAGATGAAGCAAGAAGAACTAATCCTAATGAAGAAGATTCTAAAGTTTTAAAAGAATACCTTAATAATATAAGTAATGCCAATGTTAACCGTATATATAATATTAGTCCACAATATGTGGAAAATATGCAGCAAATTCTTGTAGATCAAATACGTCAAACTGCATATAACGATAGAATAGTAACAAGTAATCAAGATGTAACAAAATTAGCTAATGATATTAAAAATAGTATTGAAGATGCAGCCAATCAAATGAAAGCTAACGCTGAGCAAACTTTAGTTAGTGCTATTGATAATGCTACAGAAGCTGATTATGATGAAATATCTCGTGCTATTAGAAATCAATTAACTGATGAAGATAGACAAAATCCTGCTCTTGTTAAGATTCAAGAAGCAGCTACTCTCATTAGAAATAGTTCTGATGATATGGACGCTGTTAATGAAATACTTAATAGAGAATTAGAACGTGCAGAAACAAAAACTGTTGCAACTACCCCGGTAGAGGATACTTCAGTACCTATTACTCAACCTACAACTTCTTCTGTTACTGCTGTTCCTGTTACTGCTCCTAAAGCTTTGTCTAATGAAGTAGTAGTAGATAAAACTGCTGTTGAACAAATTAATGATATAGTTGATAAATTAGTAGGAGAAGATGCTCCTGATGTTATTACAGAAGCTAATATTAATAACTATAATATTAAAGTAAATAAAACATTTAGTTCTACTGATTTAATGACTGGAGCTCCAGTTAAGATTAAAAACATTAGAATAACAGTAAGTAGATTTGGTAATGTAGCTATTGATGGATTTGTAGGAAAGTTATCTAATAAACCAGATGCTGATGTTACATTAGAAGAAATTAACGCTGCAATAGCTAATGGAGATATAACTGCTACTTTAAAAGAAGAAGTTCGTGAATCTGCAATAGCTGAAGGTGAAGCTGATCCTACTCAAACTATTCTTGATGGAATAAGTAGACTACAAGAAAGACAAGAAGAAATAAAACTTATATTTAGTCTTTATTCTAAAGCTGTTGCTAATGAATCAGTAGATAATAAACCTATTATAAGTTTAGAAGGATTAATGAGATTTATTCAAGATAATAATCCTAAAGCTATTAACTTGCTTAATGATATTAAGAATGTAGCGTTAATGCTTAATCAACAAGGAACTATTATTCTTAATGATTCTCAGGAAGTTATTAATTCTTCTAATCAAGATTTAACTCGTAGGATAATTGAAACTACTGAAACTCAAGTTAAAAGAACTATTAAAGAAACTACTCAAACAAGTAATTTTGGAGTTCTTCTTGATGCTCCTACTTTTGATAATATGGATGTAAATAATAGTAAGTTATACACTACTATTATGAATCTAAAGAAAGGAGATAAAGTAACACTTAAAGTTAATGAAGATGGAGAATTTGAAGTTCGTTCAGGAAAAGTAAGAATTGGTAGTATTCCAGTTCCTAATTCTGATGTTAATGGAAATCCTCAAGTAATTAATGAGTTTTGGAAATATACTTCTATGAGAGATAATAATAGATATAATATTCCTTTTGTAGAAGAGTTAAAAAATATTGTTAGTAGTCAAAAAGATGCAGATAAGAACTTTGTTGCTAATATTTATAAGATAAAAGCTGTTCTAAATAGTATTCGTACTAATCCTAATAATAGAAGTTTATTGACTGATGTTATTAATGAATTAGAAGCAAATGATACTTATAAAAGATTAGTAAGCATCTATAGTTCTCCTATTGATTCTTTTGAAGATAAAGTAACTCGTGCTAATCATATATCTAAAATATTGATGTATGATAGGAATCTTAATCCTAATTCTACTAATTATGCAACTCTTGTAGGAGAAAGTCTTAATCAGTGGGAACAGAAAATAGGTTATAATTATAATACTATTAGTGGATTATATAATAAAATATCACAGACTAAATCTAAGAGTAAGCGTATAAGTATTGCAGATACTACTACTGGTCGTTTGCTATTAAATAACGATGAAAATGGAAATCCAAGATACAGTAATATTAATGATGTTCTTTTATCATCTAATACTGATAATTTTACTTTATACGGTATCGAAAATAATCAAATAATAATTCGTGATGGTAGTAATCGAGTAGTAGGTCAATCAACTAATTTATATGATAATGGTAATACTATATTATATGTAGAAGATTCTCAAGGTAGAAAGACTAGAGTTAATACTCAAGGTAATACTTCTAATAATGGACTTACTTCTACTAATGATTTCGTTAATCAATTTAATTCTGGTATTACTGAATTATTTGATGGACTTGCAGGTGCTTTACTAAATAATGATACTGAAACATTTAATTCTATTATATCTAATATCGAACAATATATAGGTAATGGAAAGATGTTATACGGTTATGAATTTAGTAGAGATACTGAAGGAAATGTAGCATTTAAACCAAGAGGTACATATAGAGGAGTTAGTGAGAAATTTAATGGTCCTATTATATATTTTAATATAGCTTCTCGTTATCCTAATATTAAGTTTAGATATCCTGATGGTACTACTTCTGGTGCTATGGGTATTACTACTTCTCAAGGTATAAATGTTGCAAGTGCAAGTAGAAAGAACTTTAATACTAAGTTTAAAGATATATTTAATTATCTTCGTCGTAATATAATTAATGATGCTTTTAGTGGAACTAATATTAGAGGTAATGAAACAATAGAAGTTACTAACGAAGGAAAGATGAGATTTAAAATTCCTTCTTTAAGTAATGATAAATGGTATAGTAAAGAATTTGATAGTTATACTGATTATATTATTTCTACTGGAGCTTTAGTTACTAATATAGATGCAATTAAAGATAGTAAAGGTAATATTCTTGGTAACTTTACTTTTACTAATGAAGGATTTAATAGTATAGGTCTTAATAAGAATATTTATTTAAGTCTTATTGATGTAACCACCCCTGTAGAGGAAGTAATAAGCACTAAATCTCCTGCTCCTACTAATGCTGTTCGAGATGCTATTGAAAAAGGAACTACTCCTTCTAAATTAGGTAAAGTTCTTAATGCTAATAGTTCTTATAATGAAGTACTTAAATCTCTTGAAGATGCAGGGCTTAAAATTAATTCTACAATAGAATCTAATGATAGACGTCTTGCTTCTATTCCAGTAGGAGATAATACTCTAACTCTTACTAATAAATGGTTAGAATTAGATAGCAATCAACAAGTTCTTAAAGTAATACATGAAGGTATTCATTATTATTTTGCTAAAGAAGGAATTGATACTGCTAAATTTAATGATTTATATAATAAGTTTAAAGAGTTTATTAATAGTCCAGAAGTTAATGATGTAGTTAAAAACACTTATAGCAAATATCTAAATGAAACTAAAGAATATAATGTTGCAGTTGAAGAATTTGTGGTCGAAGCTATTACAAGCAGAGAGTTTGCAAGACTCCTTAGTAGCATCCCTTATGCTTCAACCACTGTTTCTGATTCTAATAATATATTTACTAATATTATTGACGCTCTTTTAGAGTTAATTGGTAATGTATCAGGAATAGATAATACAATACTTGGAGAAATAAGAAATAGATTAAGTAAAATATCAGAGATAAACACAGGAGAAGAATCAACTAATGAAGTAATAGATAATAATGATGAAATATACAGCGAACCTATTGCTGAAATAGAAGATGCTTTCATGAGTGACTTTGATGGTATTGCAGATATTGAATTTGATAGTTCTATTATAGATAGTAATGCAAATTTAACTCCGACAATATCCTCGTTATTCAGCCGTCTAAACTACCAACAGCAACGCTCTCTCGATAGTTTGCAGGCTCGTGACGAGGTTAACTATACCTGTTCTTAGCTATCCTATTACTTTCTACTAAAATCGCGTATTCAGCCTTAGAATCAGTCATTTTATTGACACTCTAAGGCTGATACATTTGGAAGTAATGATATTATTTATTATATTGCAGTCGATTATTAAACATTTAAAATTATATTAATTATGGCTTGTGAAATTGAAAGTATTGGAAATGATAAGCTATATAATAGACTTATGAAGTTAACTAATAATGATAAACTTCGTTCTCTCCAATACCTTACTACTATTATGAATCCGGACTTTCGTATGTGGTATGTTTCAACTACTCAAAAAGAAGTTGACTTATCTAATATGAACAAAATTAGTCCTACTTTTGTTAAAGCTGTTAAGCAGTATATTAATCTTACTGAATTTAATATTAGTAATTCTGTTCAAGATTATAATACTGCAAGAACAACTATATTTGGAAATGATTTAGCTAAAGAAGATCATGCTATTAATACTTTAGTTACTTTTATGCTTAAAGGAGAAAATGCACTTAGAAATGCTGGTAAAAAGGTAGATAAGAATCTACTTAAACAAACTCTTTTAAAGCAATTATATACTCATGTTCAGAAGAATAAAGATAATCTTACTGATGAACAAAGAGAATATTGTAATATATTATATGCAGGAATCAAAAATAGCGATGATTTATATAATATAGTTATAAGACATCCTAAGGTTAATGATTTAAGTAGAACACTTGGATTATTTAGAATTAACGAGAATCTTCTGCAAGATGATAATTCAGATGCAGAAGTTATTGATGTTTTAGACGATGAGGGAATTGCTGGTCTTAGAGAAGATTGGAGTGATTTAGGAGATCAACGTAAAGATTATGATAAGAATATATCTAAAGAAGTTAAGCAATTATTTGCTTTAACTGGAGAAACTATAAGTACTGAAAGAATAGATGGTAATCCTAACTATAATTCAGCTACTTATTCTGGTATTCCTGAAACTATTGAGTTTCTTGATTATTATAAAACTATTCTTACTAATGCTACTTTTGATGACGCTCAGTCATTTGTTCAAAGTCTTTATGAATTAGCTGATAGATTTCCTAATCGTAGTTCTTTATCTATTGTTGCAAATAAGATTTCAGGAAATGATATAAATAGTATAAATCTTAGAAATAAAGTATATACTCAATTTAATCAAGCAAGAGTACAAAGAAACGAACTTCTTTATAGTTCTGGACAAATAAGTCCTCGAATTAGAAATAGAGGCTCGTTTCCTCAACTCGTTATGTATGATAAAGTTATTATTGCTTTTAATAATCTTACGTTTGTTCCAGTAGGAGTATCTGAAAATGCTAATAAATTAGATGCTCTTACTAACAAAATAAAAGAAATTAGTTCTATTACAGATGCTAATGAAAGAAATCTTCAATACAATGAAGTAAGAGATAACTTAATTAATTTATATAACTCTTTTAATATTGGAGTTACAGAAGAAGGAATTAGTAATTATATTAAATTCAATGGAACAGGTAATATCGCTATTAATCTTAATAATCTTATTCGATTAGCTAACAGTTTTAATAAAACGCTTATAGATACTTATCCTAAAGTAATCGAAAATAATAATACTTCTAAAGAATGGTATAGAGCAGAATATAAGAAAGCTATGGCAGCAGAAGAAATTGGAGAAAATTATATTATTCAACCAGTTCCTGCTGATAGATTGAATGATATATCAAGAGCAGGTAATAAAATTGCTAATGCTATAGCTGAAACATTTGCTAACTATCAAACTGTAAATCTTGAATTTAATAGTATTAATGTAGAGAATAATCTTGTTTCTGATATTATTAAACCAAGTATGCTTAAACGTTTCTTTGATAGATTAGGAAATGAACAAGCTACTCTTGAATATTTTACTAATAAAGCTAATCTTTCTCAATATAATAATTCTAATATTATTGTAGAAGTAACAGATAGTAAAGGTAACATAATAGTTCCCGGTATTCTTAAAAGAAATGCTGATGGAACTTATGCTCTTACTGATTATTATAAGTTTTTAGATTATCAATTATTTAATGGTGCAAGAAATGAAGTCTTAAATACTAATAAGACTTATTCTAAAATGACTCGTACTGAATGGGATATTACATCTCTTAATGAATTTGTTAATAATAACGAAGTTGATCCTAACGGTAAGTTTAAACTTAGTCGTTATTTTATGCAAACTCCTTCTGATGCTCCTAAGAATTTTAGTATTACAAGTTATCGTCTTTCTATTGATGGATTATATGGAGATAAGATAAACAGAAATCATCCTATTTATAAAGCATTATTTAATATTGTTCAACAAGAATATAATGATGCAGCTCAAGCACTTACTTTCTTATTTGAAACTGATGAAGTAGATGGAAATATAATTCTAAGAAGAGAAGGAAATCGTAAGTTAGGAGAACTTGCTAAACCAATTCTTAAAGAAGAATTTAGAGTATCTGATCTATCTAATACATCTGCTGAATTAAATTATCATAGGAAAGTTAATAAAATAATAGATAAGAACAAACTTGTAGGTAATGTATTTAATATTAACAAGCTAAATCTTAATGATAATGCGGATGCTACAACTAATATAAATGAGTTAGTAGATGGAGAAGGTAATAAGATCTCAGACTTCCTTTACGGGGGTGATGGCAATGGCTTACTTAATATAAGGCGTGACGCACAAGGTAAAGTTATAGCTATTCTTACTGATTCTCAAAGAGAAGCTATTGAAAATTATCTTGATAACTATCTTATACAACGTAGACGTAATGCAGAAGTTTATTTTGCAGATTATATTAATAACGTTGAAGGATTTAATAATGTTAAAACTGAAGGTTTAACTAAAGAACAACAAGCTGAGCAAGTTACTAAAGTTCGTGAAAGATATAATGATTTTGTTACTGAATTTAGTTTAAATTATACTATTCAGTATAATAACTTTAATGATCTATTTGCTGGTAGTCCTAAATTTTATAAGAATAATCAAGATACTATTAAACGTAATAAAGAAGTTCAAGCTGGCGGTTTAATATATGCGGGATATGAACTTAATAATACAGAAGATAAAAATCTTGGAGAAGTTAAAGTAGGAGATAAGACTATTAAGATTACTTCTTCTTTTAAATATATATCACTTAATGATATTGATAAGCCAAGTAATAATCTTGCAAGTATTGAGAAACAATTAAAAGAAGCAAATGTTCCACAATCTGTTTACGATTTTATTATGGGACAGTTTGGAGGTAAAACTACTACTTCTGATGCTCAATCTTATATTACTTTAGATGAATTTGTTCGTAGAGCTGTTTTATCTGGAGAATATGATAATTATAAAGATACGATAGAAGCTCTTTATGATGAAAGTCGTCCTATTGATTTTGATAAACTTAGTAAACTTATTCAAGTTCAAAAGAATTTCTATTATGGATTAGATATAGATAATAATACAGGACTTGAAGTTCCTAATCAGATTAAGAATGCTGAATATGTTCTTATTCCTCGATTCTTAGGTAATACCGAACTTGCTCTTCTTAATAAGAAGATGTTAGATAAAGGTATTGCTCAAGCTAACTTTATATCTACTGAGAAGGCTACTACTAATAAGATTCTTACTTTCTGGAATAATGAAGGTAATCTTACTCAAGAAGATATAATTAAGTTTGATGAACAACTTACTGGAAGTATTAAGACTGGTTGGTATTCTAATCTTTATAAACAGCAAGATGTTCCTCAACATATGGATGAAGAGAATAAAGCTGGTATTCAGATTATTAAGAAGATGCTCGATAATATTAATTCTACTGAATTAGGACAATTATATATAGATCAATTCTTTAATAATTATAATGCTAATATAATAGATAGTTTTAATCAATTAGCTGAAAGATTAGGAGTTAAATATTCTAATGGAGATATTGTTTATGAAGATGGTTCTCCTGTTTTAGATATGACTGAATTCTATAATCTTATTAGAGACGAACTTACAAGTCGTGGTGCTGATACAAATATAATGTCTTATGCTACTATTAAAGACGGTCTTCCATTAATGCCGACTTATATTAATAATGTAAGAGGTAAACTTGAATCAGTAGTTCAATCTATATTCACTAATAATATTACTCGTCAAACTATTCCGGGATTTCATGCAAGTCAAGTATCTACTACTGGTATGCGTAAATTAGATTTTGATGCAGGTCTTACACAATCTGAATTTGAATCTAAACATGGATATAGTCTTGGACGTAAACTTGAATATCATCCTAATGGCGATAATTATATGGAGATTATGATTCCTCGTCATATGATGCGAACTTATAATAAATATGATGCAGATGGTAATCTTATATATGAATTTACAATAGATGATTTAAGATCAGCAGGATTAGATTATATGATTGGTTATCGTATTCCAACAGAAGGTAAACAATCAGTAGTTCGTATGAAAGTTGTTGGTTTCTTAAATGAAGCACAAGGTTCTACTATTATAGTTCCTGATGAATTTGTTACTCAAACAGGTTCCGACTTTGATATTGATAGTGTTTATGCTATGTATCATAATGTTTGGTTTGATAAAGACGGAAAACCTCATAAAGTAGAATATAAAGATGATACTAATTCTGATGTAAAAGAACGTTATCTTGAGTATATTCGCCGCAAACTCCCCCGTAGAGGAGCTGATATATTGCAAGAATCCCGTCTTGATAAAAATGAACGTATTGAACTTCGTAACCAAGTTAGAGATAAACTTATTAAAGATTATGGATTTGTTTATGACCTAAATAATGAATTTAGTATTGCAGTCGAAGAAGCTCAACGTGCTAATTTTGAAGATGGACTTCGTTATGCAGCAAAGAAACTAAATCTTATGTCAGAAGAAGAATTTAGTAAACTTCCTATTGAACTTCAAAATAGTAGAGAAGCAAGAAATAATCAGATAGTTGATGCGTTTCTCGGTATCATGCAAATGAAAGAAGCATGGGAAGAAAATCTTATGAGTAGTAACTTTGAAGATATTAAAGCTGCTAAAAGAGAAATATTTGGTGCTCAAGATAGGTATCGTAATATTAATACTTTTGAAGCTCAAAGTATGTATAGAGACGAAGTTATGGCAGGTGCTCAACTGAAGGCGATTTCCGTAAAACGGGATGGCTTCTGTTCCATTAGCAACCTCTCTAAGACCACTCTGATGGCTTCTGACGGCTTTAAATTCATTTACGATACTCCTGTATCGGAAAGCACTAAAGACTTCGCAGAAAGGCTTAGAAAGGCTTACGGAGAAGAGAACGTAGAAGTTCGTGATAATAAAGTTGCTGTTAATCATAAATATATTGGTTGGAGTAAAGATAATAATAGAAACTTAACAGGTAAACTTATTACTGTTTATAGTTCTGAGACTACTGCTTTAATACTTGATGGTGTTAAAGAGGGTGGTGTTCCTAATGTTAATCTTTATACTTTTGATGTTTATAAATCTATTGTAGATGCTGGATCAGATTATAAAACAGCTATTCTATTTATCAATCAACCTGCTGTTACAGCTTGTATTGAAGTAAATAATAATAACGAGAATATATTTGAAGTAAATAACAATAATGAGATAAATACTGTTAGACTTCAATTATATCGTGCTCTTGCAGAAGCTAATGGAATAAATCTTAAACCATTTGAGTCTATTAGAAATATAACTAATAGATTAAAAGAAAGAGGTATAGAAGTTCCAACTGGTATTGATTATTTTGATATTTCTGAACTTCAAGCTCATATGAACGATAATTTAAGAGGAGGTAAAGAATCTGAAATATTATATCAAATTAAAGTACTTAATGCATTTCAACATTTCAAAGCTATTGCTAATCAAATAAATGTTCATAGCAATATTCTTAATACTGATAAAGTTGGGGCTGGACAATCAGTTAATGAAACTGATAAATTAGTTAAAGATATACTGCAAGTTAAATATAATAATGATAATATGCGAGAAGAAGCTCCTAAACTTACAAGTTCTGTTAATGGAGAATTTCTTGTTGATGCTATATATCCAAAAGTGTTATTTGGAGATTTAAATGATCTTCGTAATGATAATAGTGAATCAGTTTATCCGTCTCTTTATTATCAATTAAAATATGGAGTTATTGCAAGTAGTGCTATTACTTCTAATTTATTTTTAACTCATAGTTCAGCATTTAAGCTATTAAAGAATAATTATCTTAATTCTAAAGATCTTGCTACTGTTAAAGAATTTGAGAATTATATTATAACTAAAGCAATGAACCAAGCTACTACTATTCGTACTAATACTTATAAAACTAAGAACAGTAATGATTTATTTAATAATTATAATATAGATATTAGCGAAGCAAGTGAGTATGAAAATAGACGTCGTATATTCGGATATAATCGTTCTTATTTAGTTGATTTTGATTTTAATGATAAGAGTGAAGAAAACGTAGCTAAATTTATGAGTCTTACTCCTGCTAATAAAATTCTTCTTCTACAGACTGCAACTACTGATGATAATCTATTTAAGAGACTAATAGTAAATATTAAAGATGATAGACTTTCAGCTAAAGGACGTCATTCTAAACAAACTATTAATATTGTAGATAGCGGAGTTAGTTATGAACAAATGTATCAGTTATTTAAAAATGCTTATTATAATGATAATCCATTTATTCAAACTGCCGCTATTGATTTAGTTCGTTATTCTATTGTAGTTGAAGGATATAAATTTAGTGGAGGTAGTATAAGTAAAATTATACCTACTGAAATATTATATCAAGATTTAGAACAATATAATTCTATTGATGGAGTTAGTTCAGGTCTTGGAATAATATATGATACTAATCGTGCTCTTGATAATTTCCTTCAATCAGAAGTAGATGTTTATTCTGAAAGTATAGATAATCTTATTACTTCTTTTTATCGTTCTTATACTAAGAGTAAAGATATTGTTAAATTTGAAAATAAGAGAACATCTAATCGTGCCGCTCTTAGTTTTAAGTTTAATGGTATGGCAATTATTAATAAAGAAGAAGCAAGTAAATATAAATTAGTAGAATCTGTTAGCTCCCATACAGGGGAGGTTACTTATGTTAAGTTTTTAATGACTAATCCTTCTACTGCTAAAGGTAAACGTAAAGAACTTAATCTTTATAGAGTAGTTCCTGCTGGAGATAATCTTTATATTTATCCTCTTAATAAGTTAGAACCTAATGAGATAGGAATAGTATCTGTTAATCCAGATAATCTTACTATTCCTGCTCCTTCTGTTTATGAATCTATCATTAGAGCAAATGAGAATATTATGCCTGATAATCCTATTGTTATAAATAATCTTCCTGCTCTTGAAAAAGCAAGATATAATATAACAAGAGATATTGTGGCTGTAAGAAATCTCAACGAATTAGTTGATGCTTTATCCCCGGTAGAGGATATGCGTAATCGCAAACTCATTGATATATGGCTCGATACTTATACTAATGCTAATATTATTAGAGATAATACTATAATAGATACTGATAACTTTGATACTTCTAAGAGAACAGTTATGGTAGTTGATGATGTACAATCTACTATTACTAATATAAACAACTTAGAGAATATAGGTTATTCTAATTATATGATAATTGCTCAAAATAGTGAAGTTGGTCAGTTAAGAGGTATTATAGGTAGTTTAAATCGTGCTGAACTTGAGAGAATTAAAACTGAAGATGCACAACGTAAATTAGAAGTTCGTAGAGCTAATCTCACT
>CDYU01019017.1_pt1 | contig 35572 bp, 19 predicted proteins | sample 480701 | NCBI WGS metagenome assembly CDYU01 (sample SAMEA3182105, study PRJEB8094) | gut metagenome | biome: human; feature: gut; material: Stool; isolation source: human stools | place: Canada | collected 2013-02-26 | reverse complement strand
GCCATTTCTTCCCATTTCACCGCCATTTTCTTGGCTATATCCGCATATTTGTCTGCTACGTCATTCAATCCGAGCATCCGAGCCATCTCGCTGTACCCGGCTACTCCCATGATCGCTTTCACAGAAAGGTTCGCATTATGTGCCCAGTGACCAGCAAAGTCATCCGTGCAAAGTTGGTTTTCCGGGTCCTGTCCATACTAAACTGCCATTCATCAATTGTTTGAAATACAGATGATTATCTTTGCTATGTATTGTCTTTGTGTTGTTGTGGCTATTAAATGAAGTACAAAATTCTAATTTATGAGCAGGCTTTTAATAAATAAAAAGTTAATGGATAAATGTAGTGGTAGTCTAAGATGAGAAATGGACTAATCTGAAAAAATGAATATTTTTCCTCTCTCTCTTTCCATTTATCTATGTAATTTCTTTTATGACATAAAAACTAGCAGCATTTTAAGATATTAAGAATCAAATAGATTGAATAATTACTCTTGTTGAATGAATTCGACGTAAATAAAGCTTTCTGGAATGATTTATCTATCTTTTTATGCTATTTTGCAGAGAAATGTTATTGTGTGATAGCTTAAGGTAATAAGGAAAGTAGATGTTAGAACCCCATTCAGGAGTCCATAGTGTGGTTTATTTTAAACCAATAAGCAGTTTCTTTTAAAGGTAAGAGATGTTCCTTTTAAACCAACGACTTGTTTCATTATATCAAAACATCTTTTCGATAGTAGGAAAAAGTACATATTTATAAAGAATTATGCTATATATATTCAATAAAAAGAATATATATGATGTAAATGTGACTTTCTTTTTTCTATTTAGCAACTCAATAGAATCTTAATTCTTCTGCATATATGAAAAATAGAACATAATTTGAAATAACTAAGATGAAATATTTCAATCTTTACCTGGCAAGTTTAGCTCGAAGTTCTTTTAGTCTTTTTGCAGCCTGTAGATTATCCACCTTTATATATCTCATGAATGCAGATGGACTTTTATGCCCGGATATGCGCATAAGTTCTCCGGCAGGAAAGCCGGATAAATACATATTTGTGCAAAACGATCGTCGGCAAGTATGAGAAGAGATCATCTCCCATTTTTCATAGACTCTCTTTTCCCGTTCCTTTCCTTTTTTGCGAACAACTTCGATTTTTTGTTTTAGTTTTGCTCTTCGCCCTAATTCTTTAACCCTTTCGTTGAATATATATCTAGGAATTTTAGGTAAATCATAGTTGTACTTCTTGAGTATTTCCGGTACATAATCGATCATAGGGATTATGACAGCTTTATGCACTTTTCTCTGTTTGAGATTTATAATCTCATTATCTAAGTCAATATGTTCGGGACTTAATGTTGAGAGATCACTATATCGTAGTCCTGTAAAACACCCAGTAATAAAAACATCTCTAATCTCTTCCAATTGCTTATCATCTGACAAGTCTAACTCGTGTATTGTTGAAAGTTCCTTTTCACTTAAATAAATAGCATCAGTTTCTTCTTCTACGACCTTAAAATGCTTCAAGTCAATTGGAGGAATAACTCCTTTATCTATTTGATAATTAACAAATCCCTTTAACAAACGTATAATTTTTCCTGCAGAATTAGTGAGCAAGCCAACACTCCCATCGGGCTTTATAACCTTATAAAATAAATAGTCCATGAATTCATTGTAAAATATAAGATTCAGGTTATGAAAAGTAATTGGCTGCGATGAATGTTCTTTGAAAGCGATCAGATGTTTACGAAGTGTTCGGTAGTCTTTTATTTGGTCTGCAGAAACAACAAGAGCTTTTTCTGTAATATATCTTTCTAATGCGTCAAATATATCTACCCGATTAGGACGTAATTCATATTCTCTATTTTTTTTTAATTCAAGTAAAACAAAATCTACGGTTGGACTTATTCCGTTTATCTTAGCATATGTAAGAATTTCTCCAAGCTTGGACGTTATTCTAATCAGGCAGGCATCAATTTCATCATAGTTTGGACAAGCGCGCTTAATCCATCTCTTTTTAGAATCCCAGTGTTCCGGTTTAATACTGTATCCAGTAGAGATGAGCGTACGCTTAGTTCGATTGTAGTTATATCGAACATAGAGGACAGTAGTCCCCTCTCGAGTGACGTACTTTGGTTTAATATATGGAGTATATTTTGCGATAGTAAATCTGTATTGCTTTCGTATTGCAAAATTACAAAAGCTATTCGATATGAGCAATATCTCATCGTTAAAAGCTAGAACCTCCAAAAACATTGTACTATCTTAATAAAAGTGGATAAATATTGCTCAAAAAGGAAAAAAACTACTCAAAGCACACTGTAAGAGACTTATTTTGCACTTTAAAAACACTCAAAATATGAAAAAAGAATAGATTTTGTCCTTTCTTGAACACAGATTTTCCTAATATTTAGCATTAATTCCATTATTTTGTAGTGTTGCAAATAAAATGCTATGGAAAAACAAATGGATTTGTATGACTCCTGGGTCCTACCTGAAACACACAATTCTATATAAACTTTTCCTCTAGCATTTATAAATATTCGACAGTACTGATTTAATATATTATTTAGGTATAGCGATAAGAAAGGTAAGATTGCATTTAAAAGGTAATAGTAAGAAGGTAAAAAGAGAAATAAAAGAAAACGTAGGGTTTGTTTTTCTTTATAGGTAAACAAGATTGTAGATGGGTAACCTTAAAATTGTAGATTAATTAGAAAATATTTATGAAGAAACTACTAACAGTAATGGTCTTTTCGGTCGGTTTATTCGCAAATGCTCAAACCGGCAACTTATTTAAACCAGTAAAAGAGGTAGCGCTACGTACTCCATCGGTACCTATCGTTGTTTCAGATCCTCACTTCTCTATCTGGTCTCCTTATGATAAATTAATGGAAGGAAGTACAGAACACTGGACTACAGCTAAGAAGCCATTAGTAGGGGCTTTACGCGTAGATGATAAAGTGTATCGTTTCCTGGGTAAAGATCAAGTAGCTCTAATACCTATTGCTCCCATGACAAATGTGGAACGTTGGGAGGCTGCATATACTAATAGTCAACCAGCAAATGGATGGCAAGAATTCCAGTTTGATGATAGTAGTTGGAAAAAAGGTAAAGCTGCTTTCGGTAGCCGTGATATGCCACGTGTTCGCACAGAATGGAAAGGAGATAATACAGATATTTATATCCGACGTACATTTGAAATAAATGATTTAGATTTAACAGAGAATATTTTTCTTATTTATTCTCATGACGATGTATTCGAATTATATTTAAATGGAGAAAAACTGGTTGCTACAGATCTCGTATGGAAGAATAATGTAAACCTAAAACTTTCAGATGAAGCCAAGAAAAAACTTCGTAATGGCAAAAATGTGATTGCAGCGCATTGTCATAACACAACTGGAGGATCTTATGTGGATTTTGGTTTATATCGTGAAAAGAAAAATGCAGTAACATTTGAAAATGAGGCTGTACAGAAATCGGTAGATGTACTAGCCACTTCCAGTTACTATACATTCACCTGCGGACCTGTCGAATTAGATGTTGTATTTACAGCGCCTCAATTGATAGATGACTTGGATTTGTTGTCAACTCCGATTAACTACATCTCCTATCGCGTGCGTCCTCTTGATAAAAAAGAGCATGATGTACAATTCTATATAGAAACGACTCCGGTATTAGCAGTGAATGAGACTACTCAGCCTACTATTGCACGTACATTATCGAAAAATGGTATTAGTTATGTAGAAGCTGGCACCATCAACCAGCCGATATGTGATCGTAAAGGTGATTTGATTTGTGCTGACTGGGGATATGTATATCTTGGTAGTGTAAATGGAGCAGGAAAATCTATAAGTTTGGGTGACTATAGCGGAATGAAGGAAGCTTTTGTTAAAAATGGAACTTTAGCTTCAAGTAAAACCAAATGGATTACTCGTCGGGAAGAAAATACTCCTGCAATGGCTTATGTACATAATTTTGGAACTGTTACCAAAGATGGTAAAGATGGTTTCTTGATGATCGGTTATGATGACATTTATTCCATTGAATATATGTATGAGAAACGTATGGGATATTGGAAACATGGTGGTAAAGTAACGATTTTTGATGCTTTCGAAAAACTAAGAGATAACTATCAATCCATCATGGAGCGTTGTCGTGCACTTGATGAGCTTATTTATAGCGATGCAGAAAAAGCTGGTGGTAAAAAATATGCAGAAATCTGCTCTGCAGCCTATCGTCAAGTTATTTCTGCTCACAAACTATTTACAGACAAAGAAGGCAATCTAATGTGGTTCTCTAAAGAGAATAACAGTAATGGTTGTATCAATACAGTCGACCTGACCTACCCGTCTGCTCCCCTGTTTTTGGTCTATAATCCTGATTTACAAAAGGCAATGATGACTAGTATCTTTGAATATAGTGCTAGCGGTCGCTGGGATAAACCTTTCGCAGCACATGATTTAGGTACTTATCCAATAGCTAACGGACAAGTTTATGGTGGTGATATGCCGATTGAAGAAAGTGGTAACATGGTGATTCTAGCAGCAGCCATTTCTAAGATTGAAGGTAATGCCGATTATGCTAAGAAATATTGGGATATTTTGACGACATGGACTAATTATTTAGTAGAGTATGGACAGGACCCGGAAAACCAACTTTGCACGGATGACTTTGCTGGTCACTGGGCACATAATGCGAACCTTTCTGTGAAAGCGATCATGGGAGTAGCCGGGTACAGCGAGATGGCTCGGATGCTCGGATTGAATGACGTAGCAGACAAATATGCGGATATAGCCAAGAAAATGGCGGTGAAATGGGAAGAAATGGCAAATGAAGGTAATCATTATCGCCTGGCTTTTGACAGAAAGAACACTTGGAGTCAGAAGTATAATATGGTTTGGGACAAGATGTGGAATTTAAATCTATTCCCTAACAATGTAATCGGAAAAGAAATCAATTATTATCTGACAAAGCAGAATCCTTATGGATTGCCACTGGATTCCCGTAAAGAATACACAAAATCCGACTGGATTATGTGGACGGCAGCCATGTCTCCGGATAAGTCTACTTTTGAAAAATTTGTAGATCCTCTCTATAAATATGTGAATGAAACAACATCACGTGTGCCTATCAGTGACTGGCACCACACAGACAGCGGACGATGGGTTGGCTTTAGAGCCCGTTCAGTGATCGGAGGATACTGGATGCAGGTACTAATGGATAAGGTCCAAAATAATCAATAATTTAAATCTAGTGTATTATGAAATGTAAAACTATGAAACATGGGCTTATGAAACTGATACAGATGATGTGGATAATCCTCTTTGCAGTTTGCCTGGGTAGCTGTACGGATGATAAGGATAAAACATCTGCACCTTATGACCCGAGCCAACCGGTGGAAGTGACGGACTTTACTCCCAAATCTGGAGGAGGAAACACACGAATGGTTATTTACGGAAACAATTTTGGCACGGATCCTTCTATTATTTCCGTAAAGATAGGAGGAAAAGAAGCGATAGTTGTCAGTTCAAAAGGAAACAGCCTTTATTGCCTCACTCCTTCATTGTGTTTTGAAGGCAGTGTCGAAGTAAAAGTAGGAGAGCAATTCTCCAAAGCGCATGCTAAATATGAATACGAGCCACAATTGGTAGTATCGACTTTATGCGGATATTTAGATGAATATGGTAAGGGAGATATCAAATCAGACGCCCCCTTCAATGATTGTGGAAAAATCGACTATCCTTCCTGGTTCTCGTTTGATCCACAGGATCATACAATGCTCTACCTGATTCAGGCGGATGACGAACCGAGCCATAGAAAAACAATGCGTATATTGGACTTAGACAAAGAATGGATTTCTACAGGAATAAGCGCAGATCAAGGAGCACGTATGAGAAGCATCTCATGGACACCGGAAGGATATATGATGATAGCGTGCGCCAAAGGAGACCTTAAGGCAAAGAGCAATTACCTGTTGATACCCGGAGCTGACAGAAACTTCAAAGAGCCAAGTCAACAAATACAAGTGACGACAGGAAAAGGATGCCAAAGTTCAATGGTACATCCCATAAACGGAGAACTGTATTATACGAATTTCGATACCGGTTCACTACGTAGATATGATTATAAAACATTTGGATACAACAATAATGAAACTAATTATGAAACAATGTTTTCCATTAAGAATTCATTTGAATTTACTATTAACCCTCATCCTACCGGTGATTATATTTATTTGATAGGAGAAGAGGCTCATTACATATTACGTTCCAATTATGATCATGATGCCAAACGTTACACGACCCCTTATGTTGTTTGTGGTAAATCCGGAGAAGCCGGCTACAAGGACCTGGCAGGAAGTAACGCACGTCTAAATTGTCCGGGACAGGGAACATTTGTATATAATAAAAAATACGAGGAAGACAATAAAAAAGACCATTATGACTTTTATTTTGCAGACCGTAAGAATCACTGCATCCGGAAATTAACTCCGGAAGGTATGGTAACAACCTTTGCCGGAAGAGGAAGTAAAAATCTGAATGCAGACGCTAATGGATATGTTGATGGAGAAGTGCTTCAGGACGCACGTTTCGACTATCCGTATGCCTTGGCCTATGACAAAGAGACAGATACTTTCTACGTGGGAGATGTCAATAATCACCGCATCCGAAAAATCGCTTGGGAACAAGCACCCGAAGAAACGGAAAAAGAAGAAATAACCGAATAATAGAAAAAACACATGAAGATAAAGTATATTATTTCCATTTATCTGTTACTCTTTTCTACGATAATTTTCGCACAAGAAAAGATTGAAGTGACAGGAGTGGTGACAGACACGAATAAGGAGCCGCTCGTAGGTGTCAACGTAACAATAAAAGACCAAGCGGGATTAGGAGCGATAACAGACATCAACGGTCGTTACAAGATCACCACTGAGGAATATTCGAGGCTGATATTTTCGTATATTGGATTCGATAAGCAAGAGATACTGGTTAAGAATCAACGGATTGTCAATGTGATCATGAAAGAGTCAGAAGCCAGTGAGCTTGATGAAGTTGTCATTACAGGTACAGGCGCGCAGAAGAAATTGACTGTAACCGGAGCCGTCACGACAGTGAATATAGACGATTTGAAGTCGAACCCTTCAGCCAACCTTTCGAATGCGTTGGCAGGTAACGTAGCCGGTGTTCTTGCTATGCAAACCTCCGGCCAACCGGGTGTGAACACTTCCGAATTCTGGATTCGCGGTATATCCACTTTCGGTGCAAACAATTCGGCATTAGTATTGGTCGATGGCTTTGAACGTGATTTGGATGAGATCAATATTGAAGATGTTGAATCATTCACCGTTTTAAAAGACGCTTCTACTACCGCAATCTATGGTCCGCGAGGTGCCAATGGGGTGGTTCTTATTACTACCAAACACGGTAAAGCGGGAAAAATCAATATTAACGCCAAAGTAGAAACGTCCTACAACACCCGCACCATTACACCGGAGTTCGCCGATGGCTACAATTATGCCAAACTTATGAATGAAGCACGTGTTACACGTAATCTGGAGCCTGTTTACCAGGAAGATGAGCTGGAAATCCTGCGTCTTGGACTTGATCCGGATCTCTATCCGAATGTGGACTGGAAAGATGTGCTTCTAAAAGATGGAGCCATGACTTATCGCGCCAACGTAAACATGAACGGTGGTGGTTCAACCGCCCGCTATTTCGTTTCTCTTAGTTACGTCAGCGAAGAGGGTATGTATAAAACCGACAAAGCCATACGTAAGGATTACAATACCAATCCTGGCAGTCAGCGCTGGAATTATCGTTTGAATACGGATATCGACGTGACGAAAACAACGCTTGTCAAAGTCGGAGTATCCGGTTCATTGAAAAAGCGAAACGCACCCGGACTGGGAGAAAACGTATGGAAATCATTGATGTATCAGAATCCAGTCAGTATCCCGGTGATGTATTCCAACGGTCTGACTCCATCATTCAATGGTTCGGACGGACAGTTAAATCCGTGGGTGATGGCTACGCAAACCGGATATAAAGAATATTGGACCAACAAAATACAAACAAACATCTCTTTAGAACAGAAGTTGGATTTTATCACCAAAGGATTGCGCTTTGAAGGACGGTTTGGTTTCGACACCAATAATAACAATCAAATTTCCCGCAGGACAAAACCGGAGCTATTCCGCGCTCTGCGTGTCCGCAATGCTGACGGAAGTGTAAAATACGATCGAGTATCCCCCAAACAAGAAATGACACAAACGAGTGAAGCAACCGGAAATCGCCGGGAATTTTTAGAAGCTATTCTCCACTACAGGCGTGCATTCAAGGCACATCATATAAACGGTACACTGAAGTATAGCCAAGACGCTTACAAAACCACCGTTGAAGTGAATGATATAAAAGACGGCATCGCCAAACGCCACATGGGTATAGCAGGACGTGCAAGTTACAACTGGAACTATCGTTACTTCGTGGATTTCAACTTTGGCTACAATGGTTCGGAAAACTTCGCCGACGGACACCGTTTCGGGTTCTTCCCCGCATTCTCTGTAGCATGGAACGTAGCGGAAGAGAAATTTATCAAAGAACACCTGAAATGGATGAATATGTTCAAGCTGCGCTACTCTTACGGAAAAGTGGGAAATGACCAATTAGGAGAGCGTTTTCCCTATCTATATACCTTGGCCAGCAAATACAAACAAGATGGCAAAACAGTAACTTTTCCCGGATGGAACTGGGGAGACTATGGCTATGACAGAACTTATTCGGGAATGACATATACCCAGTTGGCTTCACAGGATGTTACATGGGAAGTTGCAACCAAACACGACTTGGGAGTGGATCTATCGTTGTTTGATGACAAATTTACCGCTACTGTCGATTATTTCCACGAACAACGCGATGGTATCTATATGGAACGGAAGTTCCTTCCCGAAATGGTAGGTATCGTGAGAAGTAATCCGAAAGCGAATGTGGGAAGTGTCTTGTCACAAGGATTCGACGGAAACTTTGCTTATAAACAGAAAATAGGAAAGGTGCGAGTAACCGTCCGCGGTAATATGACATACAGTAAAAACGAGATTCTAGAAAAGGATGAAGAAAATTCCGTTTATCCTTATAAGAAAGAGGTAGGTTACCGGGTAAATCAGGCGAAAGGGCTGATAGCTTTAGGGTTGTTCAAGAACTATGATGACATACGCAACAGCCCGCAGCAGACCGAATGGGGAAAAGTACAGCCCGGTGATATCAAATATAAGGACGTCAACGGTGACGGAATTATCAACGGTAATGACAAAGTGGCTATCGGTGCAACAACCAAACCTAACTTGATTTACGGTTTCGGTATCTCCGCACAATGGAACGGCTTTGATTTTAATGTCCATTTCCAGGGATCAGGCAAATCATCCTTCTTCATCGAAGGGCATACTGTGTTTGCTTTCAGTGACAACCAATGGGGAAATGTATTGGAGAATTTAGTGGAAGATCGTTGGGTAGATGCACAAACAGCCGAGAAATTGGGTATTCCCGCCAACGAAAATCCAAACGCCTCGTATCCAAGACTTAGCTTTGGAAAGAATGACAATAACCAACAAAAATCCACCTTCTGGCTAAGAAACGGTTCTTATCTGCGCTTGAAAACATTGGAGGTAGGCTATACACTGCCTAAATCCATCGTAAACAAAATCAAGTTTAATAGAGTACGTGTATTCTTTATTGGAACCAATCTGCTGACTTTCGCCAAATTCAAAGAATGGGATCCGGAATTAGGTAGTTCTACCGGAACTGAATACCCATTATCCAAGGTACTCACTTTGGGATTGACCGTTAACATTTAATCAATATGTATAAAATGAGAAAAATATATAAACTATATATCGATATACTATTAAGCATAGTGGCCGTTTCTTGCGTCGACTCTCTGGATGCCGACAAATATTTTAGAGACCGCAAGACGATGGAAGATATTTTCGCAGATAAAGACAGCACAGAAGCGTGGCTAGCACATGCTTACTCCTATCTCGGCGGAGAAAACATGGAAGTATCGACCAAAGAGAATATTTTGTGGTGTTTTGCCGATGATATCTATTTTGGCTCCGGAGATGATTGTAGAAAATTCAAAACCGGCACGTATGATGAAAACTGGCGTCACTCCTGGGGAGCCAGTTATAAAGGAATCCGACAGGCATCTATTTTCATACAATATATCGATTTGAATACTAAATTCACGCAAGAAGAAAGAAGCGACATGAAAGCGCAGGCACGTTTTGTTCGGGCATATTATTATTGGCTATTGCTCCGCAGATACGGTCCCGTACCTATATTGCCTAATGAGGGTCTCGACTATATGGACAGCTATGACCAATTGGAGCGACCGCGTAATACGTACGATGAATGCGTAGAATACATCGAATCGGAAATGAGACTGGCAGCCAAGGATCTGCCTCTGATCAGAACGGTCGATCAGATTGCCCGCCCAACCAGAGGAGCTGCATTAGCTGCACGAGCAAGAGCCCTACTCTATGCCGCAAGCCCGATCAACAATCCACGGCCAAGCATAGACACGGACAAATTCTCTGATTTGACAGACCATAACGGAAAATGTCTGTTGGCTCAAGAGTACGACGACAGCAAATGGGCAAGAGCCGCGGCGGCCGCAAAAGATGTCATGGAATTACCAGGAAACTACCGCAACGGGCATCGTTATGATTTGTATCACAAAAAAGCCAATGACGACCCTGCCAAAGGACCGGTAACCGTAAAGCCTTACAAAGACGATGATTTCTCCCTGAAGACATGGGATGAAGGAGGATACAGCGATATCGACCCCATGCAGTCTTATCGTGAAGTTTTCGACGGTTCTATCGGCATGGAAAGGAATCCTGAACTGATTTTTAGTCGTGGAGCCAACCAAGGTCCCAACAGTCTCGTGCTGATGGTAGCAAATCAACTTCCGTATGCTGAAGGTGGCGGAAACAACAAATATGGTATGACGCAAAAAATGTGCGATACCTACTATATGAACGACGGCGAAGATTTCGACCGTAATGAATTCTTAGAAAAGTACTCCCAAGAACAACGCTTTGTCACAGAACAAGAAGCGAAAGACGGTACTTTTCCATATCTGAAGAAAGGCGTATACAAAGAATATGCCTATCGCGAACCGCGCTTTTACGCATCGGTTGCTTTCAACGGTTCTGTATGGGAACTATACAGGAACTCGGAAATTCAGGACCACGAAAAAGAGACAGACTTGCAGGCTTTTTATTATAGAGGTAGTAGCAATGGTTATTCCAGCTTACATAACTGGCTTCCGACTGGTATCGGAATCAAGAAATTCGTAAATGCGGATGATACCAAAATAGCCGATAACAAAATTGTTACAAAAGCCGAACCTGCCATCCGCTATGCAGAAATTCTACTCATTTATGCGGAAGCGCTGAATGAACTGGAAGACGGAAAGATGTATAACATTCTTTCATGGGACGGCTCTGCCACCTACTCTATCCATCGTGAGAAAAGCGAAATGCAAAAAGGTATCCGTCCTATCCGCAGCCGGGCGGGAGTTCCCGACTATGAAGACAGCGACTATCAAAGCAAAGACGTTTTCCGCAAAAAGCTGAAACAAGAGCGCATGATTGAATTGATGGGAGAAGGACAACGTTACTTTGATCTGCGTAGATGGAGAGATGCAGACGTGGAAGAATCTAAGGAAATAGAAGGCTGCAACTATTTGATGATGGAATCACAAAGAAATTATTTCCACACGCCGACAGTTATTAATGACTTGCCAACTGCTTTTTCACGCAAACTGTACTTCTGGCCCATCAGCCATGAAGAGCTCAAACGAAACAGCTTGCTGACGCAGAATCCGGGATGGACATATAATGATTAACCGAAAATAAAAATAAGATGAAACATATATATACTTTTTTAGCAATACTGACAGCTGCCATATTAACCACCGCTTGCAATGATGAGTGGAAAGATGAACAGTACCAGCAATATGTATCTTTCAAATCTCCCATTCCTTCCGGAGGAGAAGGTGTGACTAATATTTATGTCAGATATAAACCGGATGGGAAAGTAACCTACCAATTACCGGTTATTATTAGCGGCTCTACCCAGAACCAGCAAGAGGTAGATGTGCATATAGCATTGTCGGACACATTGGAAACTTTGAATTGGGAACGTTTCAGTACACGCACGGACCTCTATTATCAGGAGTTGGAAAGTGACAAATATGATTTTTCCAAAACTGTTCACATTCCCGCCGGTTCCGATGTAGGATTATTAGACATCAATTTTTCTTTGAACGGTCTGGATATGGCAAACAAATGGGTTTTACCTCTAACTGTCGCCGACGACGAGTCTTACAAAAGACATCCGCGCAAAAACTATGCGACGGCATTATTGAGAGTAATTCCATTTAACGATTATTCCGGTTCATACAGTACGGATGCAATGGAAGTGTACATTAAAGATGCCAATGGAAAAGTAGAAAAGAAACCTATGACCACACCGAAACGTACTGCCTATGTAGTGGATAACAATACTGTTTTCTTTTACGCTGGCCTGATTGGCGAAGAACTTAAAAAAGAGGTACGTGAGATTTACAAAATCAATGTAACTTTTAATAATGAAGACAACTCATTACATGTAGAGGCTGAAAATAAAGAACGAATTGGGTTTAATTTAATAAGCATATCCGCTTTTAGCGATACATCAACAATGGATGCTACACGACCTTATTTGAAAAGGAAGTTTATCTCATTTGATATCGAATACGAATTCAATGACGTAACAAGTACCAAAGATGTAAAAATCCCCTATTTAGTAAAAGGTACAATGACACTTCAACGGAATATCAATACACAGATTCCTGATGAGGACCAGCAAATTGAATGGTAATGCAAACGAACTGAAGTAAAATGACTTGATAAAATTAATCATTCCCCCTGTTACTATAGATTGTAGCTGGGGGAATTCTTTAAGAGCACTATCCACCATTTTATTTGCATAAAGTTACATGTCCTCTAATCCTAAGACTCGTGTTTCAATATCGTATTTTGCCATCTCTTTGTGCCTTAAATGTTCCACTTTTTCCATGAACGTTGAATGAACATAATTATTTTCTGGCATCCGTTTAACTTCTGCTATAAGGGCTTTTTTTCCACTTGATTTAAGAGCTACAATATCAATTTCATAAGAGTTTAATCGTTCTTTGTTTGTAGAACTTTTAGTTTCCCACCAGGAACCAATTTCTTTAAACCCACCTTCTTCTGCTAATTTCTGTTTAAAATAGTTTTCTAACACTTTGCCTGAATAAGTCTGATAATCAGCCTTTGCTAGTTGACGCAGGTCTTCAAAATTCTGTAGTTCAATATATGAACGATTCCGTTCGATGTATTTAAACCAGAAATTTAGAAAATTATCTCCAATAATATATCGTACATTTTTCTTAGTACCTGGTTTCGCAAAAATAGGCCGTTCGCGAGTTATCAAATTATACACATTTTCTAATTTACTTAAATGACCTCCGATAGATATCCCCCCTAGTGCTGACTCTATTTCCCCTTGTGTATAATGCCCATTTGCTATTTCTAATAAGATGGAAAAGTAAATGCCATAATTTTTTCCAAATTCAGTAATCAACAAATTACGTCCTTCATCTATAAACAAGGAATTTTCTGAAAAAACGAAGTCATATATCCGATCAACAGAAAGTGCTTGATTGTCACAGAATAACTCTACATATTTAGGGACTCCTCCAGTCAGTGTATACAAAGCTAACAGGTCATCATTACTATATCCGGGCGCAAAATCCTCCATAATTTGTTTTAGCACTTTTGTATTGAAGGACCGAAGACATAAAATATTGTCAGCACGTCCGAATAATGGTTCTCCATGATCCGTGAATATCTTTTGCATCAATGAATATACAGAGCCGCTAATTACAAGATTTATTTTAGTTTCTTGCCGATATTCATCCCAAAGATTTTGCATATCACTAAAAACATCGGGTCTGATATTATAAAACTCCTGAAATTCATCAATAACAATATTAAAAGAACGTGTTTTTCCTATTTCGAAAAGATATTGTATCAAAGTAGTAAAGTTGGATATGCCATCCGGAATAAAAATAGATAATGTCTCGCGTACTATTTTTATAAAATCTGCGACTAATATACTCTCTGCTTTTCTTCCAATGAAAAAATATACAGTAGGTGTTCCCTTCAGAGCTTGTTTTATAAGACTGGTTTTTCCAATACGCCTACGGCCTGTTACCACAATCATTCTGGAATTTTGACCAAATGCAAGCTCTTGTACACGCTTCAATTCTGCAATTTCTTTCTCTCTATTATAAAACTTCATAATCAATAAGTTTTTCTCAACGGCTGTTGAGTCAACCGTCGTTGCAAAAATATGAAATAAATTAAGAACAGCCAATTTTGCAATACTTATTATTGATGTTTTCGCCATTTTTAGAGTTCATCCGAAAGAAAATAGAATAATAAAATAATGAAAATAAGTGACTTTATTGAGAGAAAAATCACTTTAATTTTACTTGAAAAAGATGTAAAGCACAACACAGTAACAATACGCTAATTTATAATATCCAGATTATCAAACAGATAAAGTAATATTTATTAGTTTGGACAGGACCCGGAAAACCAACTTTGCACGGATGACTTCGCCGGACATTGGGCTCATAATGCCAATCTTTCCGTGAAAGCGATCATGGGAGTGGCCGGATACAGCGAAATGGCTCGGATGCTCGGATTAAATGATGTAGCAGACAAATATGCGGCTATAGCCAAGAAAATGGCGGTGAAATGGGAAGAAATGGCGAATGAGGGTGATCATTACCGTCTGGCTTTTGACCGTAAAGATACCTGGAGTCAAAAATATAACATGGTTTGGGATAAGTTATGGAACCTGAATTTATTTCCTAACAATGTAATCGGAAAAGAAATAAACTATTATTTGACCAAACAGAATCCTTATGGACTTCCTCTGGATTCGCGTAAAGAATACACAAAATCTGACTGGATCATGTGGACAGCGGCTATGTCCCCGGATAAGGATACTTTCCAACGATTCTCTGATCCAGTCTATAAATATATCAATGAAACAGTATCTCGTGTACCTATCAGTGACTGGCACCATACAGACAGCGGACGATGGGTTGGCTTTAGAGCTCGTTCGGTGATTGGAGGATACTGGATGAAGGTATTAATGGATAAAGTTCAGAATAATCAATAATTTAAATCTAGTGTATTATGAAATGTAAAACTATGAAACATGGGAGCATAGGGTTACAGTGTATGATGTTGGCATTCGTTTTTGCAGTCTGTTTTACTGGCTGCAAAGATAGCAAAGACGAGACATCAGCACCTTATGATCCGAATCAGCCAGTAGAGGTAACTGATTTCACACCCAAGTCGGGAGGTGGAAAGAAGAAGATGATTATCTATGGCAGTAATTTTGGCACAGATCCTTCTCTTGTTTCCGTTAAGGTAGGTGGAAAAGAAGCTATTGTTATTAGTGCTAAAGGTACTAGTATTTACTGTTCTACGCCGGAAAGCTGTTTCGAAGGAACTATTGAAGTAAAAGTGGGTGAGCAAACTGTGATAGCATCTGAAAAATATCAGTACGAACCGCAAATGGTAGTAACAGACTTATGCGGTGATGTAGATGAATTGGGTGAGGGAAATATTGTAGAAACAGGTCCGTTTGACGATTGTGGAAAGATAGATTATCCTTTTTGGTTTTCTTTCGACCCCCAACATTCTAATATCCTTTATTTATCTCAAAATAATGGGCTTTTGAGAGTGTTGGATCTGGAACAAGAAATGATCTATACCAAGAAATTGGATAATATCAATCGTGCAACTACTATTACATGGACTAATGATGGTGATATGATATTGGCTGCTCCCCAAAATGGTGGCGCTAAGAATAGAAACAATATTATTTTAAAGCGTGAGAATAGTACAGACGGACAGGATTTCAAAGGGGCCAGTTGGGTCGCTTTGGCACGTGGTAATGCTTGCAATGGGTCTATGGTGCTTCCACAAACGGGAGAACTTTACTTCAATCATCGTGCGACAGGCAATGTGTATAGATATAATTTTGAGGAAAACGGTTATAATAACAATCCGGAAGTTCCTGGTGGATCAGGGTTGAATGAACTTTTGGCATTTAGTGTACCTAATCAGACGGTTGACTTTAGTATGGTTCCTCATCCAACAGGTAAATATGTTTATATCATCATGCATGAATCGCATTATATACTTCGTTCCAATTATGATGAAGAAACTAAAAAGTTGGTTACTCCGTATATTGTATGTGGACAATCCGGTCAGGCTGATTATAAGGATCTTGTAGGTATCAATGCACGCATCAATAAACCAGGTCAAGGTGTTTTCGTATTTAACGAAGAGTATAAGCTAGCTAATAAAGATGATTGGTATGACTTTTATTTTGCAGATAAAGAAAATCATTGTATTCGAGTATTGACTCCGGATGGAGTAGTTTCTACGTTTGCCGGACGTGGTTCTGCTTCCGCAAGTAGTTATAAATGGGGTAAGCAAAATGGAGAAGTACGTGAGAGAGCACGCTTTAATCAACCAGTAGCTTTGGCTTACGATGAGGCAACAAAGACTTTCTATGTAGGTGATTCGGGAAATTATAAGATTCGGAAGATTGCTAAAGAACAGGCTCCTGATGATTTGGGTGGAGAAGAATCCAATGATAATCAGAACCAAGAAAAACAATAAAAAGAAGAACACATGAGAATAAAAGAATTTATTACGATTTGCCTGTTATTAGTCTCTGTTTCCCTTTTTGCTCAAGAGAAGACAATTGAAGTAACAGGAGTCGTAACGGACACGAATAAAGAACCATTAGTTGGTGTTAATGTGACAGTGAAAGATAAACCAGGTTTGGGAGCGATAACAGATATCAACGGGCGTTACAAAATTAAAATTGAAGAATTTTCTCGTTTGGTATTTTCGTATATTGGTTTTGATACGCAAGAGATATTGGTGAAGCGCCAGAGTTTGGTTAATGTATCGATGAAAGAATCGGAAGCTAGGGAAATTGATGAAGTTGTAATCACAGGAACTGGCGCACAGAAAAAATTGACTGTGACTGGTGCGGTGACGAATGTAGATGTAGAAGTACTAAAGTCAAATCCTTCAGCAAATCTTTCTAATGCATTGGCTGGAAATGTATCAGGTGTTCTTGCTATGCAGACTTCCGGACAACCAGGTGTGAATACTTCTGAATTCTGGATTCGGGGTATATCTACTTTTGGTGCTAACAGTTCTGCATTGGTACTTGTTGATGGTTTCGAACGTGATTTGGATGAAATCAATATTGAAGATATCGAATCCTTTTCTGTATTGAAAGATGCTTCTACGACGGCGATTTATGGTCCTCGTGGTGCAAATGGTGTAGTACTGATCACCACTAAACATGGTAAGGAAGGCAAGATCAAGATTAATGCCAAAGTAGAGACTTCTTATAATGCCCGCACTATTACTCCGGAATTTGCGGATGGTTACAGTTATGCCATGTTGATGAATGAAGCGCGAATTACTCGTAACCAAGAGAGAATTTATCAAGAGGATGAAATGGAAATTCTGCGATTGGGGCTTGATCCGGATTTATATCCGAATGTTGACTGGATGGATGTGTTGTTAAAAGATGGAGCCATGACCTATCGTGCCAATCTGAATATGAGTGGTGGTGGTAGTACGGCACGTTATTTTGTATCGCTTAGTTATGTGAATGAAGAGGGAATGTACAAAACAGACGAGTCCATGCGTAAGGATTACAATACCAATCCTAGCAGTCAGCGTTGGAATTACCGTTTGAATACGGATATTGATGTAACAAAGACTACTCTTGTAAAAGTTGGTGTATCCGGTTCGCTAAAGAAGCGTAATGCACCGGGACAGGGCTCTAATGTCTGGACTTCATTAATGGGGCAGAATCCGGTCAGTATTCCTGTTATGTACTCTAATGGTTACATTCCTGCACATGGAGTAGAAGATAATCGCAAAAATCCTTGGGTACTTGCTACACAGACTGGATATAAAGAAATCTGGAATAATAAGATTCAGACAAATATTTCTCTGGAGCAAAAGCTGGACTTCATTACCAAAGGCTTACGCTTTGAAGGCCGTTTCGGATTTGATACGAATAATCAGAGTGAAATAAACCGGATAAGAATGCCGGAGACATGGCGCGCCCAAAGAGAACGTGACGATGACGGGAACCTGATTTTCAAGCAACAAAGTGCCGAGAAACCAATGGAACAGACGAGTTCTTCCACTGGTGAGCGCCGTGAATTTTTAGAGGCCTATTTGCAATATAATCGTGCATTCAAAGCACATCACGTAGGTGGTACTTTAAAATATAGCCAGGATGCTTATCGGACCACAGTAGATATTGGAACAGATGTAAAAAATGGTATTGCCAAACGTCACATGGGATTGGCGGGGCGTGCCAGTTATAACTGGAATTATCGCTACTTTGCCGATTTTAATTTTGGTTATAATGGTTCGGAGAATTTTGCTGACGGGCATCGTTTCGGTTTTTTTCCAGCCTTTTCTTTAGCTTGGAATATAGCAGAAGAGAAATTTGTTAAAAAACATCTGAAATGGATGAATATGTTCAAGTTACGTTACTCTTATGGTAAGGTTGGTAATGATAAGATGGATGTACGTTTCCCTTATTTGTATACTATCAAGGATGATGGAAGTGGTTGGACTTGGAGTGATTATGGTTCTACGGATAATGTATATACAGGAATGCAGTATACACAGTTGGCCTCTAACAATGTCACCTGGGAAATTGCAACCAAGCATGATGCGGGTGTAGACTTATCTTTATTCAATGATAAGTTTACGGCTACTGTAGATTATTTTCATGAACAGCGTGATGGCATCTATATGGAACGTAAATATCTACCAGGTATTGTGGGGGTGAATAGTAATCCAAAAGCGAATGTGGGAAGTGTCCGGTCGAAAGGTTTCGACGGCAATTTTGCCTACAAGCAGAAGATAGGAAAAGTCAATTTGACTGTTCGTGGTAATTTTACTTACAGCAAAAATGAAATTCTGGAAAAAGATGAGATGAACGCAGTTTATCCTTATCAAAAAGAGGCTGGCTACAGGGTTAATCAGGCAAAGGGATTAATAGCTTTAGGATTGTTTAAGGATTACGATGATATACGAAATAGTCCGCAGCAGACTAATTGGGGAAAGGTACAACCGGGTGACATCAAATATAAAGACGTCAATGGGGATGGAATCATTAATGCTAGTGATGAAGTGGCCATTGGTGCGACAACAAAGCCTAACTTGATATATGGTTTTGGTATTTCTGCACAGTGGAAAGGTTTTGATTTTAATGCTCACTTCCAGGGAGCAGGCAAGTCTTCATTCTTCATTAATGGTTCTACTGTATATGCCTTTAAGGATAGTCAGTGGGGAAATATTCTGACGAATTTAGTGAAAGATCGCTATGTCGATGCGGAGACAGCTGCCACATTGGGTATTCCGGCTAATGAGAATCCTAATGCTTCGTATCCTCGGCTTAGTTATGGAGGGAATGATAATAATTATAGAGCTTCTACCTATTGGCTCAGAGATGGATCTTATTTACGCTTGAAAACATTGGAAGTAGGTTATACATTGCCGAAATCAATTGTGAACAAGATGCGGTTTAACAAGATACGTGTATTTTTCATTGGTACCAATATCTTGACGTTTGCTAAATTTAAAGAATGGGATCCGGAAATGGGAGTCTCTAACGGTGAGAAATATCCGCTTGCTAAGACGTTTACTTTGGGATTAACTGTGAATATCTAATTAAATGCATGAAAAATGAGAAAGATATATAAACTGTATATTGGTATTATGTTGAGTGCGATTGCCGTCGCTTGTTCGGATAAACTCGACTCTGACAAATATTTCAAAGACCGCCGGTCTTTGGAGGATGTTTTTACTGACAAGGAATCTACGGAAGAATGGTTGGCGAATGCCTATTCCTATTTAGGTGGATACAATCTGGAAGTATCTAACATGCTTAATACAATCACTAATTTCGCCGATGATATTTATTTCGGTGGGAATAGTCTTGATGCGTACAAGACATTCAAGACTGGTACTTATGATGAAGGTTACCGGCATTCGTGGGGGGATAGTTATAAAGGTATTCGTCAAGCGTCTATCTTCATTCAGAATATTGACATGAATACGAAATATACGGAAGAAGAGAGAGCCGATCTGAAAGCGCAAGCCCGTTTCGTGCGTGCGTATTATTATTGGTTATTACTACGTAAATACGGTCCTGTACCCTTATTGCCAGATGATGGACTTGACTATACTGCCGATTATGATGATTTGGAAATTCAGCGTAATTCGTATGATGAATGTGTGGAATACATCGAATCGGAGATGTGCCTGGCAGCCAAAGACCTGCCTCTGGCCCGGGCCATTAATCAGGTGGCACGTCCCACGCGAGGAGCAGCATTGGCAGCTCGTGCCAGAGCATTGGTATATTCGGCAAGCCCTATCAATAATCCACGTCCGGGAGATCCTGATAAATTTTCGGATTTGGTAGATTATGAAGGAAGATGTCTGATGTCTCAGGAATATAATGAATACAAATGGGCTAGAGCTGCAGCTGCGGCAAGAGATGTGATGGAACTTCCCGGAGAAAATAACGGGCGTCGTTATGAACTTTACCATAAGAAAGCAACTAATATTGCTGAACCCGGATATCCTGCTACCATTGCTCCTTATCAGGATAAGGACTTTTCAACAAAGACATGGAATGAAGGTGGATATAGTGATATAGACCCTTATGAGTCTTATCGTGCTGTTTTTAATGGTTCATTAGCGATGTACCAAAATCCGGAGTTGATTTTCAGCCGTGGGCGTAATCAGGGAGCCAATAGTATTGCTGAAATGGTGAAACTTCAAATGCCGAAAACTTTGGGTGGAGGAAGTAATGCGTATGGCATGACACAGAAGATGTGTGACGCTTATTATATGGCAAATGGAGACGAATTTAGCAGAGAACATTTTAAAGAAGAGTACCCTTACGGCACACGTTTTGTCACTAAAGAGGAGGTTGAGGCAGGTACATACCCTCAACTAAAAGAAGGGGTGTATAAGGAATATGCCAACCGAGAACCACGTTTTTATGCTTCGGTTTCTTATAATGGCTGTGTGTGGGCTTTACTGAAAAATGCAGAGACAACGGACTATAAGAATGACGTTGAGAAACAAGTCAACTATTATTACGGTATCAATACGGACGGTTTCTCCGGTACTGGTGTTTATTTACGATCTGGCATCGGTATCATGAAGTATGTACACCCGGATGATACGAATCGTAAGGAAATAAAAGCAAAAGCAGAACCTGCCATTCGTTTTGCCGAAATTTTATTGATCTATGCCGAAGCCTTGAATGAGTTGGAGGATGGATCTTCATATGACATAGCATCATGGGATGGTTCTACCAGTTATTCCGTCAAACGTGATATTGATGAAATGAAAAAAGGTATCAGACAGATACGTCGCCGTGCGGGTGTACCCGATTATACCATGTCGGAGTACCAAGATCGGGATGTATTCCGCAAGAAGCTGAAACGTGAACGTCAAATTGAACTCATGGCCGAAGGGCAGCGTTATTTTGATTTACGTAGATGGAAAGATGCAGAAGTGGAAGAGTCCAAGAAAAACTACGGATGTAATTTCTATATGTCGGATACGGAGGAGCAGAGAGAACAATTCTATACTCCGATTGAAATTGCAGACTTACCTACTGCCTTCTCGCGTAAGCTCTATTTCTGGCCTATCAGCCACGATGAGCTGAAACGTAATAAACGGTTGACGCAGAACCCGGGATGGACATACAATGATTAATCTCCTAATAAGAATATGATATGAAGAATATATATATTTATTTAAGTTTATTGGCTGTCATCGTCTTGGGAACCGCTTGTAATAATGAGTGGGAAGATGAGCAGTATGAACAATACGTATCTTTCAAAGCACCTATCGCTTCAGGAGGCGATGGTGTTACTACCATCTACGTCAGATATAAGGATAATGGAAAAGTGACTTATCAGCTGCCTGTCATTATCAGTGGCTCTACAGTGAATGGACAAGACCGAGATATACATATAGCAGTGGATAAGGACACATTGAAAACGTTGAATATCGAGCGCTTTAGTCTTTATCGTCCGGAATTGTGGTATACGGAAATGGAGGAAGATAAATATGAATTTCCCGAAACGGTACATATTCCTGCCGGTTCGTGCGTAGAACAATTAAATATTGATTTTAATCTACAAGGCATTGATATGTTGGAGAAATGGGTTTTACCGTTAACTATTGTTGATGATGGAGCCTATGATTATCAAAGTCATCCACGTAAGAACTATGCAAAAGCTTTGTTGAAGGTAGTACCTTTTAATGATTATTCCGGTTCGTACACGGCTTCTTCCATGAAAGTGTACACTTATATAAATGGTAAGCCTGATACGAATGCAAGAACGACGAACAAGCGTACAGGATATGTGATAGATAACAATTCCGTATTCTTTTATGCCGGTCTGATTAATGAGGATATGGATAAAGACATACGTAAGAAGTACAAAATCAATGTACACTTCAGAGAAGATGGAACATTGGATATGAAGCCGGACGATCCCAATAATGAAATGGAATTTGAATTAATAGGAACACCTATCTATAGTAGTACATCGATTATGGATGCTACACGCCCTTATTTGGAACGTCGTTATGTTCAAATCATGTTTGAATATGATTTCCAGGATTTTACCTATGGTGGAAGTGATACGGAAGTTATCCCTATCAAATATAGAGTGGAAGGAAGCATGACGCTACAACGGAATATCAATACACAGATTCCGGACGAAGACCAGCAAATAGAATGGTAATCTTATAAATGAGTGGAGATAGGGAAGATATAGGAATAATATCTTCCCTATTTTGTTTATATATGGGTTTAGATTAGCTGTTCCTCATCTTTGTTTACCTGTTTTTTTCCTTTATTGATTTGTATTTTTCCCTTTCTCTTAAAAAACTTCCCTACTTTTGTTCTGTAAGTCAGTCACACGAAACCGACAAAAAGTACAGTTAATTAAATCAGAATAATTATGAACATCAAAAAACATTTGCCTTGGTTGGGAGCTTTATTACCCGTAGCCAGTATGCAGGCAGAGACAAAACCTAATGTAGTCGTCATTTATATAGATGACATGGGAATCGGGGATATCGGTTGTTATGGGGGTAAGTTTGTTCCTACTCCGAATATTGATAAGATAGCGCAGGACGGATTGTTATTCAATCAGTATTACTCGTCCGCACCAGTCAGCTCACCTTCACGTTGCGGATTGACAACAGGCAAATTTCCCATAGAAGTAGGAATTAATACCTTTTTAAATAATAAAGCCAGCAACAAAAAGTGTGAACAACGTAACTTTTTGAGTGACAAGAATCCTTCCATGGCACGCGCTTTTCAAAATGCAGGTTATGCTACCGGACATATAGGTAAATGGCATATGGGAGGTGGACGCGACGTGCACAATGCACCTTCTATTAAGAATTATGGTTTTGACGAATATATATCAACGTATGAAAGTCCGGATCCGGAACCGGCAATTACTGCTACGAACTGGATATGGTCGGCTAAAGACAGTGTAAAACGCTGGAGACGTACCGAATACTTTGTAAATAAGAGTATTGACTTTGTCAAACGTCATAAAGACCAGCCTTTCTTCTTGAATCTCTGGCCGGATGATATGCATACTCCTTGGGTACCGGAATTTAAGCAAAAGGATAACAAAAGCTGGAATACGGAAGAAGCCTTCATCCCTGTTCTTGCTGAAATGGACAAACAGATCGGACGTCTTATCAAAGCATTGGATGAGTTGGGATTGTCGGAAAATACAATCGTGATTTTCACTAGTGACAACGGACCGGCACCCAGTTTCCAATCCGCTCGTGCTGCCTATTTGAGAGGAACGAAGAATAGCCTTTATGAAGGTGGAATTCGCATGCCGTTCCTTATAAAATACCCCAAGAAAATAAAGGCTGGACAAGTGAATAACGAGAGTGTGTTGTGTGCAGTCGATTTATATCCGTCTCTATGTGCGATAGCCGGAATTAAAACAGAGAAAGGTTACCAGGGGGACGGACAAAATTATGATAAAGTTCTTCTGGGTAAATCGAAAGCTAAACGTAAAACAGACCTGATGTGGGATTTCGGTAGAAACCAATTCTTTAAGAAACCGGGAAATGCAAACGATAGGAGTCCTCATCTGGCTATACGCAGTGGCAACTGGAAGCTATTGATAAATGGCGACGGAAGCGATGCACAGCTGTACGATATTGCAAAAGACAAATTTGAGAAAAATGATGTAGCGCAGTCGCATCCGGAAATCGTAGCTAAATTGGGCGAAAAAGTATGTAAATGGTTTGAGAAAAACAAAGATAAAGGAAAAGAGTAATACAGTGAAAAACAAATTATAAACCAATATTAAACTTATGAATTCTAAATTATTACTATTACCGACCGCCTTGATGGTTGCTGGTCATTCTGCAGCAGAGGCGAAGGGGAAAAAGTCGGACAAACGTCCTAATATCCTGGTCATTCTTGCAGATGACCTTGGTTATTCCGATTTGGGATGCTATGGTAGCGAGATTCATACTCCTAATTTGGACAAACTGGCACAAAAAGGAGTACGATTCAATCATTTCTATAATGCAAGCCGTAGTTGCCCGACTCGTGCTTCCCTATTGACAGGACTTTACCAACATCAGGCCGGAATCGGACGAATGACCTTTGATGCTCACTTACCAGGCTATCGTGGAACACTTTCTCGCAATGCCGTTACTATTGCCGAGGTATTGAAGGGAGCAGGATATACCACCAGTATGGTTGGAAAATGGCATGTTGCCGAGACTCCTCTACGTAAGGACCAACGCGAATGGCTGGCACATCGCGTCTTCCATGATACATTCTCTGATTTATGTCATTATCCGGTTAATCGTGGCTTTGATTCTCACTATGGAGTTATTTATGGAGTGGTGGATTACTTTGATCCGTTCAGTTTAGTAGAAGGTGAAGTGCCTATAAAGGAAGTACCTAAAGGATATTATATAACCCAAGCCCTTTCAGAACGTGCCGTACAGGAGGTAGAAGAATATGCAAAGGATGATAAACCATTCTTTATGTACTTGGCTTATACAGCACCGCATTGGCCGCTGCATGCACTTCCTGAAGATATTGAGAAATATAAGGATACTTATAAAGTAGGTTGGGAAGCTATCCGTAATGCCCGTTATGAACGTCAAAAGCAGTTGGGTGTTTTCCCGGGAATGGATAACTTTTTGTCCGAACGTCAGTTTCATGACAAATGGGAAGATAATCCACATGCAGAATGGGATGCCCGTGCGATGGCCGTTCACGCTGCAATGATCGACCGTGTAGATCAGGGTATCGGACAAATTATCGAGGCTTTGAAAAAGACCGGACAGCTTGATAATACATTGATTCTTTTCTTGTCTGATAATGGTTGCAGTAACGAAGACTGCCAGAACATGTCTGGTGGAGAGAACGACCGTCCGGATATGACTCGTGATGGAAAGAAAATCATTTACCCGCGTAATAAACAGGTATTGCCTGGACCACAGACTACATACGCTTCATTGGGAGCCCGTTGGTCTAATGTAGCGAATACTCCATTCCGCTTTTGGAAAGCTAAATCTTATGAAGGAGGTATCTGTACTCCGATGATTGCTCATTGGCCGAAAGGAATTAAAAAGAACGTGGGTGGCATGACATCTGAAATAGGGCATGTAATGGACATCATGGCTACTTGTGTCGATTTAGCGGATGCTGAATATCCAACTACCTATAAAGGACATGATATTCTTCCAATGGAAGGAAAGAGCTTACTTCCTATCTTCAAGACCGGACATCGCAAGGGACACGACTATCTGGGCTTTGAACACTTCAACGAACGTGCTTTTCTTTCCAATGATGGCTGGAAACTGGTTCGCCCGAAAAATAACTCTCAATGGGAATTGTACAATTTGAATGAAGACCGGAGCGAGCAACATGATCTGGCTGCTAAATATCCGGAGAAGGTGGCAGAAATGTCAAAAGCATACGAAGCATGGGCTAAGCGTTGCATGGTAGAACCTTACCCGGGACAGAAAAAGAAATAACTGTCATTCCATTTAAAACGGAATGAATAGAAACATTGAAAGAATAATGGGGATGAAGGATTCCGGATCAGGAATAACTTCATCCCCATTAATAATATCTGCTATGAGGTTATCTACAACAAGAACTATTGCTCCGCTTGCCCGATTGTAGAATACTTCATACTTCCTATTTGTCCATCCTTACTCATCGTTTCCGCCTGAATAATCACCGGAGTGGAATATTGGTTATTATAACATTCAATCACAGCTTTTCCATTTTCATCTGTCCGTACAGACGGATTCCAGTAGAGCGTCCGTCTTTTGTCCACTTTATCCATATACAATTCCTTGGTCGGGTAGGCAGGTGAATAATATTCCAGTGCATGAGTATATCCCTGAATGACTGTTTGCCGGGTACCAAGTACGGCAGTCTGACTTTTGTTCAATACATCGCGTCTGGGTAGGGGAATCAGGTAGAAAACACTGTATTTGTCCAGTTTGCTGATATCCACTCCCGTACTATCCGTAACTTCGGACATTTTGGTGTTTTGAATGATGTCGTCATCAATGCCTCCGGTTCCTTTGCTGATGATGATAGAAGCCAGTCCATCCACTTCGGTCAACATCATTTGAGTTTCTGTCTCGGATAAAATGTGGTTATCCATGATATAGCAGATTGGTTTCTGCCGATAAGTAAGCTTGTCATTGCTACGATCCCAATCGAATTGCGGACTTAACTTTTCCATTAATTCCGGAATAGTTGTGACAATCTTCCCATTGTCACGTAATAAATCTACAGAACGGCGTACGTCGTAATAAGCGTCAATACTTTTCTCATTGATTTTAGTAGCCATATTACTTCCTTGCCGGCGTTTGCTTTTTATTTCCACTTCATCCAATACATAAAGTCCTTCTACTTTCCGGATAGAATCCATGTATAGAGAATCAAAATTCTCGGCTTTTTGTAGCCAGTGGGTCAAGTCCTTCCATTTAGGATGAAGCTCCTTGTAGCCGTAGGCTCGGGGAGCAGGTGAGAAATTACGGTCGATCAGGATGGATGCATCCTTGTTGCGTTCTTTACCGACTTTCCGGGTTTGGATCACCGCTTCCGTGGTTCCTTCAAAGTCTTCTACAGGAATGGTGAAACGACCGTTTTCATCGGTCACGGTTCCTCCAGTGATAAATTGGTCATCTTTCTTCACTATCACACTAAGCGCTATATCTTTCAGCTTATTCTTGAGGATCGTTGATTTAACCTGCCCGTTCAACACTAATTGAGCTTCCGGTAACTGCAACGGAGTGAAAGGAGCAGTAGAAATGGCTTGGCTCATGTCATATTTACGCCATCCATGCACCATTAATAATATATCCAGTTCCGTTTGCTTCCGGGGAGACGGTGATGCAAAATAATAACCGGGCTGATGGATATATCCTTTTAAATCAGATGTTAACAGCAAATCAGTGAAGATGTTATTGTCATACTCCAGATAATCTGACCGGACGGCATCCCGGATGCTGACTGATACATCTCCCGATATCGGTTCTCCCTTGGCATTCTTTACCTGTAACTCACAACGAATAGGAGCGTAGGGAGTATACACCTCTTTCAGGCCCTCTGCGGATAGTTGTAGAGGAGCACGTGGATTGGAAAAGACAAAACGCTCGCATAACGTATTACCAGCTCGGTTGATGAGGCTGACTTGCAGTACACCTGCCGGTAGTTTGCGGGTAGGCAGAATGAACTCTTGTGGAGCGTCCGCCCGGCAACTAATCAATTGATGAACATACGGCCGTCCCTGATGACTGATAAATATAGCTAATGTATCTTGAGGAGTAGCGGCATTGCAGGATACTTTCACCAAAAGGGCACCGGCATTGTTGACAGTACTCAACACATACCCGTTAGGCAACGCTTGTGGAAGGGTAAATTCATACTTCTTTCCTTGAAAATCGACTTTGGCAACAGCCGGTTGTGCAGAAGGCGTATATTCAAAATGCCCCATTCCATCGTGCAAAGTCTCGAAAGAAGTGATTTCTGCTCCTTCTTTGGTATAGAGCGTTCCCGACAATTCTATATTCCCTTCATCTTTACTCTCCGCCTTGAAAGCCACTTGCGAAGTCACTCCTTCCACTAATTGCCCTCCTTCGGGAAAAAAACGTACACTCAACTTCTCCTTTGTTTCCGACGGACGGTTCTCCATTGACGGACTAAGTTCGTAAGTTGTGATACTACGTTCCAGCTTATCACTATTCGCCAGTTGATAAATCGGGAAAGTACGTGAGAAATACTGCGGTTCGTTGAAAGCAAGCATCCAGCGGGTATAGGCACGTACCTCATAATAGCCGGATAACATGGAACGGGGAAGAACGAATTGTCCGTTCCCTTCTCCCTGCGTCAGTTTAATGATTTGTTTATCTGTTATATGTCCTGTCTGATCCACCAGTTCCACATACAGGGGGCGGCTGATCGGACTGAAAGTCTGCTTTTCGGCGAGAGTGACATAAGCCTTGAACCAGATCGTATCTCCAACATAATAACTCGTGTTGTCGAAATGCAAATAAGCTTTCTCTCGTGGAAAGTTGTTGGCAAATGTCTGTGCTTGGTTCATGTATTGTTGGAATATAACTTTGGCAGGAGGAATCTCTCCCCATGCTATTGCTAGCGATAAGCAAAAAGAAAGAAGAAAAAGAATTCGTTTGTTTTTCATTTCAATAGGTTTTTAACTAAAATGCAAAGTTAGAATATATTGACCTAAAAATAGAAAACTAATTGTTCAATAAAGGAAAAAAACTATTCAGAGTAGAAATAAAAGTTCATGGACGCATTGTATATCTGTTGGATAGCATATATACCTGATTTTGTTCTTTATTGATTAGCATTTTTCCTTCCTTTTGCATAAACTTCCCTATTTTTGTTTTCCAGATAATTGATAATACTATGGTAAAGAAGAATTTCTTAATGACTGCCCCCTTACTGATGGCATCGTTTTGTTCGGCACAGGAAAAGCCGAACGTCGTACTGATTATGGTAGATGATATGGGTTATTCCGATATCGGCTGCTACGGTGGAGAAATACTGACCCCTAATATTGATGCATTGGCATCCAAAGGAGTACGTTTCACGCAATTCTACAATACTTCACGTTCATGTCCCGCCCGGGCTAGTTTAATGACAGGACTATATCAACATCAGGCAGGTATCGGTCAGATGTCCGAAGACCCGTTTAAAAATCCTGGCCAGAAGAGTCCGAATGATTGGGGTGTACCCGGATACAAAGGATTCCTCAACCGCAATTGTGTCACAATAGCCGAAGTTCTGAAAGAAGGCGGCTACCATACCTATATGGCAGGTAAATGGCATCTGGGAATGCATGGAGAAGAAAAGTGGCCCTTGCAACGGGGATTTGAACGCTTCTACGGAATTTTGGCAGGAGCTTGCAGTTATCTCCGTCCATCGGGAGGACGCGGCTTAACCCTTGACAATACAAAACTTCCGGAGCCGGAAGCACCCTATTATACAACAGATGCATTTACCGATTACGCAATCCGCTTTGTTGATGAGCAGAAAGACGACAAACCTTTCTTCCTATATCTGGCATTCAACGCTCCTCACTGGCCGTTGCAGGCAAAAGAAGAAGACATTCAAAAATTCACGAAGATCTATCGTGAGAAAGGATGGGATGAAATTCGTGAAGCAAGACGCAAACGGATGACTAAGTTGGGAATCATTGATCCGAACACAGAGTTTGCCGAATGGGAAAATCGGAAATGGGACGAGCTGACAGAGAAGGAGAAAGATGAAGTAGCCTACCGGATGGCCGTTTATGCAGCACAGGTGCATTGTGTGGATTATAATGTCGGAAAACTGCTGGACTACCTGAAGAAGAATCATAAACTGGATAACACGCTTGTCATGTTCTTGTCCGACAACGGTGCTTGTGCCGAGCCATACGCTGAATTGGGAGGCGGGAAAGTGTCTGAAATCAACAATCCGGCTTGTAGCGTGTTCCCTTCTTACGGAAGAGCATGGGCACAGGTTTCCAATACTCCGTTCCGTAAATACAAATGCCGTTCTTATGAAGGAGGTATTTCTACCCCTCTCATCGTGTCGTGGAAAAGCAATCTGAAGAATAAGAAAGGTGAATGGTGCCGTGTTCCCGGTTATTTGCCGGACATTATGCCGACAATTCTGGAAGCAACAGGAGCCGCCTATCCGGAAACTTATCACGGCGGAAACAAAATATATCCATTGGTAGGCAGTAGCCTTTTCCCTGCTATTCAAAAGAAAGCAGACTCTATACATGAATATATGTATTGGGAACATCAGAACAATAGAGCGATCCGCTGGGGAAACTGGAAAGCAATCCGCGACGAAAAAGGAAAAGAATGGGAATTGTACGATGTGGTTAAAGACCGTACCGAACGTAACAATCTGGCAGAACAGCACCCTGAAGTGCTTACCAAGTTAGTTGCCGAATGGGAGAAATGGGCGAATGCAAACTTTGTATTACCCAAACATCCGAAGAAATAAATAAAGGAGGAACACAAAATGAATAAATTACTAGTAAGTGCATCCGTAGCCTTGGGAGCTACCAGCCTGTCTTTCGCCCAGCAAACGGAAAAACCGAACTTCCTATTGTTCATAGCCGACGATTGTTCTCATTATGACTTGGGCTGTTATGGCAGTGTTGATTCGAAGACTCCGAATATCGACCATTTTGCCACACAGGGAGTACGCTTCACACAAGCCTATCAGGCTGTTCCGATGTCATCGCCTACCCGGCACAATCTATATACCGGTTTGTGGCCTGTACGCAGCGGAGCTTACCCCAATCATACTTGTGCCAATGAAGGAACATTGAGCGTTGTACATCATCTGCAACCATTGGGTTATAAAGTCGCATTGATCGGAAAATCGCATATTGCCCCGAAATCAGTATTTCCTTTCGACCTTTATGTACCTCCTTTGAAAGGTGGGGACTTGAATTTTGAAGCAATTCAGAAATTTATTTCCGATTGCAAGGCGAAAGGCGAACCTTTCTGTCTGTTTGTAGCCTCCAATCAACCGCATACTCCCTGGAATAAAGGCGATGCCTCTCAATTTAATGCGGACAAACTGACACTGCCTCCTATGTATGTAGATATTCCCCAGACACGTGAGTTGTTTACCCATTATCTGGCAGAGATCAATTATATGGATCAGGAATTCGGCAATGTCCTTTCTATTTTAGATAAGGAAAAGATGACGGATAAATCAGTTGTCGTATATTTGAGCGAACAAGGCAACAGCCTGCCTTTTGCCAAATGGACTTGTTATGATGCGGGGGTACACTCTGCCTGTATCGTTCGTTGGCCGGGAGTGGTTAAGCCGGGAAGCGTAAGTGACGCGTTGGTAGAATACGTAGATATTGTCCCTACTTTTGTCGATATAATAGGAGGAAAGCCGCAGGCGAAAGTGGATGGCGAAAGCTTTAAACCGGTATTGACAGGCAAGAAGAAAGCACACAAGAAATATTCTTTCTCCCTTCAGACCACGAGAGGCATCAATGCAGGATCGCCTTATTATGGCATCCGTTCGGTATACGACGGCCGATACAGATATATTGTCAATCTCACCCCGGAAGCTACTTTCCAGAATGTTGAAACAAAATCTCCTTTGTTTAAAGAGTGGAAAAGACTGGCGGAAACGGATAGTCATGCAAAAGCGATGACGACTAAATACCAGCATCGTCCGGCTATCGAATTGTATGATGTGAAGAACGACCCGTATTGTATGAAAAATCTGGCGGAGGACGCGAAACAAGCTTCTACCATCAGCCGCTTGGATAAAGAGTTGAAACGCTGGATGAAGGATTGTGGAGACGAAGGACAACCTACCGAGATGCGTGCCTTCGAACACATGCCGGGAAAGAGAAAATAAGCCGTCACACATCAAAACGAATAAAACACAGAATGTAATTTATAAATCGTATATCATGAAAAAAGAATTTTTTGGTTTGCTTTGTGGATGTACTCTGCTTCCGGCATTTCTTCATGCGCAGACAGAGCGTCCTAATATTGTGATTGTATTGGCCGACGATTTGGGTTGGGGAGATGTAGGGTTTCATGGTAGTGAAATCAAGACTCCCTGTTTGGATGCTCTGGTGGGCGAAGGAGTGGAACTCGAACGCTTTTACACTTCTCCCATCAGTACGCCTACCCGTGCGGGGCTGATGACGGGACGTTACCCGAACCGGTTTGGTGTCCGTTCGGCTGTTATTCCGCCCTGGCGTGAGGACGGACTGGATGAGAATGAAGAAACGATGGCCGATATGCTGGCACGTAACGGATATAAGAACAGAGCCATTATTGGTAAGTGGCATCTGGGGCATACCAAGAAAGTGCACTATCCGATGAATAGGGGCTTTTCGCATTTCTATGGTCATCTGAACGGTGCGATAGATTATTTCGACCTGACGCGTGAAGGTGAACTGGACTGGCACAACGACTGGGAAACCTGCCACGACAAAGGATATTCTACCGAATTGATAACCAAAGAAGCCATCCGCTGTATCGATGCATACGAGAAAGAAGGTCCGTTTATGTTGTATGTGGCCTATAATGCACCTCATACACCTTTGCAGGCACAGGAAAAAGATATAAAACTCTATACTGACAATTTCGACAGCCTGACACCGAAAGAACAGAAGAAAGTGACTTATAGTGCAATGGTTTCCTGTATGGACAGGGGAATCGGTGCTATTGTAGATGCCTTGAAGAAGAAAGGAATTATGGACAACACTTTCTTTATCTTCTTTAGTGATAACGGCACTGCCGGTGTTCCGGGATCTTCATCAGGACCTTTGCGTGGACATAAATTCGACGAGTGGGATGGAGGGGTACATGCACCTGCTGTTCTTTATTGGAAGAAAGCAGAGAAACAATATAAGAACTTGAGTTCACAGGTGACAGGTTTTGTTGACCTTGTTCCCACATTGAAAGATTTGGTAGGAGATCACAGCCGTCCGAAACGTGAATATGACGGCATCAGCATCCTCCCTGTATTAAACGGTAAAAAGACCTGTATCGACCGCGATTTTTATCTGGGACACGGAGCAGTAGTCAATAAAGACTATAAACTGATAAGAAAAGGTATGAAACCGGGACTGGATTTGAAACAGGACTTTCTGGTTGATTATAAAACGGATCCTTATGAAAAGAAAAATGCCAGCGCAGGAAACGAGAAAATTGTGAAAGCTTTGTATGAGGTTGCCCTGAAATATGACACGATCACTCCTTGTATACCGGAAGTACCTTACGGTAAAGGTCGTGACGGATTCAAAGCTCCTAAAGAATGGAAAGTAGTACGTTGAATCTGTTAACCCTATGAATTGAAAATAATACAAGATGGAAAAATCAATGATTAGTTTATGCCTCTTAGGCGGATTGGCGATAGGGAATGGGTTTGCCCAAACTCCTTCAAAGCCTAATATATTATTAATCATAGCCGATGACTGCTCCTATTACGATATAGGCTGTTTCGGAGCGGTTAACAACAAGACTCCCCATATAGACGCATTGGCTCGACAGGGGATAAAGTTCAACAGTGCGTATAATTCTGTTTCGATGAGTACGCCTACCCGGCATTGTGTTTATACAGGTATGTATCCGATGCATCATGGCGGTTACGCCAACCATAGCTCGGTCAATGCCGATGTAAAATCTCTTCCCACTTATCTGGGAAATTTGGGTTATCGGGTTGGATTGGCCGGGAAGTGGCATATCAAACCTTTGGCTAACTTCCCATTCGAAGATGTACCGGGATTCCCCAAAGGATGTACAAGCCCAAACACTGACTATCATACCAAAGGTATCGAGAAGTTTATGGAACGTGATGCTTCCCAACCTTTTTGCCTTGTCTTGGCTTCTATTAATTCGCATGCTCCCTGGACAGGTGGTGACGCTTCCGTTTTCGACCGGAAGAAACTTCAGTTGCCGCCACAGTTTATCGACACGGAAGTAACACGTGAATACTATGCCAGATATTTGGCGGAAGTCGGCTTGCTCGATCAGCAGGTGGGTGACGCTATGCAGATTCTGAAAGAAAAGAATCTGCTGCAGAACACTCTTGTCATTTTCATATCCGAGCAGGGTACGCAATTTGCCGGAGCCAAATGGACCAATTGGAGTGCCGGTGTCAAGTCGGCGATGGTGGCTTCCTGGCCGGGTGTCATTAAACCCGGTACGGAGACTTCCGCTATTGTGCAATATGAAGACCTTCTTCCTACATTTATCGATGTTGCAGGCGGAAAGGTGCCTGACGTAATAGATGGAAAGAGTCTGGTAGATGTATTTCAAGGGAAAACAAAGACACACCATAAGTATGCTTATCATGTTCACAACAATGTTCCGGAAGGTCCGGCATATCCAATCCGTTCTATTTCAGACGGACGCTATCGTCTAATCTGGAACTTGACTCCGGAGGAAACATACGTAGAAAAGCATATTGAAAAGGCAGAATGGTATCTCTCGTGGAAAGCACAGGACACGGATCAGGCACATAAAATCATGAACCGCTATAAGAATCGTCCCGAGTTCGAACTATATGATATCAAGAAAGATCCGTTTGAAATGAATAATCTGGCGGATATGAAGAAATATAGTAAGAAGAAGGCAGAACTGACGATGGAACTGCAAAAATGGATGAAACAGCAAAATGATACCGGAGCTGATAAAGACCGGCCGCGTGCTCCTAAGAATAAGCAGAAGAAAGCAGCCAATGTATAATATTCGTAATGCTACCGCTTGTTGCTCTCTGAAAGAGATTTATCTTTTTTATTTCTCATTTCTCATAGAATCTAGGCAATAGGTTTATAATCAATTGTATATAGTATGAGAAATGCTTTCTATGCAGGCATTTCTCATACTTTTTACAGATATTTTAACGAAAAAACAGCTATTTCTCATTCGTTTTTCAATGATTTCTCATACATCTGCCCTGCATTTCTCATACGTTTCTCATGATGATTGCATAGACGATGGTTGCTGATCTTATTTAGTCGCCCCTTAGAATGTGCTTTTACGCCTAATAATCAACATATTAATATATAAATTGCTTTGATATATCTGCAAGTTTTTGTATCTTTATGGTTGAAAACTTGCAGATTATTATGATAAACAAGACCACCCCTCAGCCCTCCTTGTTCAGCTCTTTGACAGACCAGCTGAATCCCAGGCATCCCTTATACCTGCTTGCCAATAAGATAGACTGGCGCCGTTTTGAAGAAGCTTTCTCCCCGCTATACTGTGCC
>CDYU01043294.1_pt1 | contig 35861 bp, 31 predicted proteins | sample 480701 | NCBI WGS metagenome assembly CDYU01 (sample SAMEA3182105, study PRJEB8094) | gut metagenome | biome: human; feature: gut; material: Stool; isolation source: human stools | place: Canada | collected 2013-02-26 | reverse complement strand
GTTTACGATGGATGTCTGGAATGACAAGATCTTTTATCAGGAGAAGGAGTTCCCGGCGGGATTCATGGCGATGTCCATTCTGAACATTCCCGAAGAAAAACTGTCGGAGCTGATACAGGCCGGCGGCGCACCGACCTTCCTGTTCCCTGTGGTGGTACAGGGCAGCGATGAGGAGGCTGCGGCGCTATTCCCGCAGCTGCGGGAACGGATCTTGTATCTGACCGAACTGCTTTGGAAGTATCCGCCCTTTTGCTACAATGACTACGAGAAGGAAATGCGCCGGATCAATATCCTGTTTGACGAGAGAAACCTCCTGCAAATACGGACGCCCGATTCAGAGCTCCAGACAGAGTTCCTGAGATTCTGCGTCGGGATCATACGCATCCCTATCGCCATGTATCACTTCTATGCAGCGGGGCGGTTCTTTGAGCTGGATTATCTGCGGCGGCTGAAAAAACGGAACGAAACGCATTTTGCCGTGGCTGCGCATGACTGCTTCAACAGTGAGCAGTTTTGGGATGAGATGCGGAGTTTACAGAGCTTGGATATGGAGCCGTTCACGGTCTACCCGGAGCTGTCCTCCACCTATGTGTTTGCCCGCAGTCCTAAAAACGAAAAAGAAATGGTGTTTGTGGAACGGGTGATTTTTCCGCGCCTGACCGATTTCTACACCTATGACCTGATGAACGGATTGCACCACGGCCACGCGCCCAGCCAGTGCCAAGGCTGCGGAAGATACTTTCTGACCACCAACGGCCACATCCCCAAATACTGCGACGGTGTTGCCCCGCAGGACAATCGCTATACCTGCCGGCAGTACGGCGCGATGATGCACCAGAAGGAGCAGAACAAACAGCACCCGGTCTACCGCCTGTTCAATACCCGCACTGACACCATCCGCAAGCATCACCAGAGAGGGAAGATCTCCGATGACCTGCGGCGGGAGGCACTGTATCTGGCGGGGAGCTACCGGGACAAGGCACTGATGGACAACGACTATGCCGCTGACGGATATGCGCGGGACATGGAATTGGAACACATTTACGCGGAGGCAGAAAAGCGGCTGAAATGAGGAAGGGGGCGTTCCTGTGACGAAAAATATGTACACCGCTGCCGGGGACGGCCCCTGCAATGAAGAGCTGGCTTTGCGGATACAAGCCGGAGACAAAAACGCCGCGGAACGGTTCATTGCACAGAACGAAGGATACCTCACCAAGCTGGCGCGGGCGTACATACCATGGTGTGAGTTGGAAGACTTGAAGCAGGAGGCGGCGCTGGCGCTGCTGGACGCGGCGAGGCGATTTGATCCCGCTTACGGAACGAAGCTGCTGACCTATGCGACGCCCGCGATAGAAGCGGCGCTGTCCGACTATGCCGCGCGATACGCCTTTCCTCTGTCCGTCCCCGCCAGCCGCGACAGCCAACTCCGTACGGTGGCGCACCTTTGCGCCGAGGCGCAGGATGCATCTGAATCGGAACTGACCAAGGCGGTGTGCGAAAAGCTAAAGGTATCCTCCAAGGCAGCTGAGACACTGTTGAAGGAATACCACGCGCTGTGCTGTGCGCGGCAGTTAGGTGACGATGTGTTCTCCGTCAGCTGCGGCGGCGATCCCGCCGTTGCCTATGACCGCTTCATGCGCCGGACGCTGCTGATGCAGCGGATGGAGGAGGTGCTGACGCCCAGAGAGCTGAATCTGGTGCGGAGTTATCTGGGCATCGGTCAGCCGGACGAGGTTGGCATGACCTTTCAGGAGCTGGCGATCTACTTCAACTACAACGGCCCCAGCGGGGCGGAGAAGGCGTACAAGGCCGCGCTGCGGAAATTGAAAAGGGACTTGTACGGCGGGTCCTACGGTCGATGGCTCTCCGCTCAGAAGGCCATCCGCGCCGCCAAAGCGGAGGCGGAGCAGGCCGCGGGGCATGGCGCAACGCCGCAGAGAACATGGTGGGGCGAAAAAGAGCTGATGGCGCGGTTTATCTGCGAGGTCGTTTCGCTGATCCGTGTTCATGAGATTTTCAGTGACGCATTGGAGAATATTGCTGCAAAAATTTTTGAGGGGTCTTGAAAATTGTACGTTTTCAAGACTCCTCAAGATCATTCCAGCTCAAATGCGCCGGTATAAAGCTGATAATACCGATATCTTTTGTGGGGGTTGCAAAGCGCACCCAAGTTGAGCGAGATGGACACAACATGGGAGGAACACCTCACGCCGTCCACGCACTGGATAAATGCGGGATGTCAAAAGATTAAAGAGAGCTGGCTCGTGCCAGCTCTCTTATACTGTGCGCTGTCAGGTTCTACGGTTACTATCAAAGTGCATTGACGGTTCCTGATTTCTCAAATATTCTGTTTCAGGCAGGTCTTAATGTCATCCTCAGCATTGGTAATAAGCCGCAAGTCGAATGTGTCCACTAAATACTGAAGCACATTCGGGCTCAAAAATGCCGGCAGGGTAGGGCCTAAATATATGCCTTTAATTCCCAGACTCAATAATGCCAGCAAATCAGCAACAGCCTTTTGTTCGTACCATGATACGATCAACGACAAAGGCAATCCGTTTACATCGGTACCAAAAGCATCTGCTAAACCTGTTGCGATCCGTATGGCAGAATATACATCATTGCATTGCCCGACATCCAAAAGTCTCGGCAGACCCGCTACTTCACCGAAATCCAGTTTGTTAAATCTGTATTTTCCGCATGCGAGCGTTAATATCACGCAGTCTTTCGGGACCATCTTAGCAAACTCTGTATAATAGTTTCGACCGGGTCTTGCTCCGTCACAGCCGCCAATAAGAAAGAAATGTCTGATTTTTCCTGCTTTTACTGCCGCTACGATTTTGTCAGAATCGCTTAATACCGAATGATGCCCGAATCCGACAAGTATCTCGTGGGGCTCCTGATCCTCCGGATAGCCGCCCAATTCTATTGCCTGCTGAATGATTTCACTGAAATCCTTTTCACCGTTTTCTCTTTTCCCAATGTGTTTTACCCCTTCCCAGCCCACTACATTCGTGCTGTAGATTCGGCCTTTATAGCTCTCTCTCGGCCGCATAAGGCAATTCGTCGTCATTAGAATACATCCCGGAAGATCATCAAATTGTTTTTGTTGATCTTGCCACGCACCACCGAAATTCCCGACAAGGTGGGGGTATTTTTTTAATCCCTCATATCCGTGGCACGGCAGCATTTCACCGTGTGTATACACATTGACCCCCGTTCCCTTTGTTTGTTCCAGCAGCATTTCCAAATCCTTCAAATCATGTCCCGAAACAATGATAAAGGGTCCTTTCCTCATATGGATATTGACCCTATGGGGTGCCGGATTTCCGTAAACTGCAGTATTGGCTTCATCCAATTTTTTCATAACCTCAATTGCCGCTTCTCCGGTGCGCATGGTCATTCGGATCAGTTCTTCCACTGTAAGGTTATCGTCTGTGAGAGCTTCCAATGCCTGAATATAAAATTCATCTACCTCATCACTGTAATAGCCCAGTTCTCTTGCCTGATGCCCATAGGCGCTGATACCTTTCAGTCCGTATAAAATGGTTTGCCTCAATGAGCGAATATCCGGGTCAAGGGATTTATCATACATAATTCCCGCGAATTGAGCATCCTTTAGCATTTGTGTTTTTGTTTCGGGAAGATCATAAGTGGCGTATGATGTCTGATTGTGAATCTCTCCTGTGATTGTTCTCAAATTTTCTTTTATCCGTTGTGATTCGTTCAATAATTCCACGTGTACTTTCGAATCAAAATTAACATTCGTCAGCGTTGTGAAAAGAACATTTTCGATAAACCGTATGATATTTTTATCGATATGCTGTCCCTCATTTTGCAGAACTTTTCCGTAACAGCTGATCCCTTTGATTTGAAAGATCAGCAAATCCTGCAGATTGGCGATTTCCGGTGTCTTTCCGCAAACCCCAATCTTTGTGCAGCCCTTTCCGTTCGCTGTTTGCTCACATTGATAGCAAAACATTTCGTATCCTAAATCCATATTATTCATATGCTGACCATCCTTATCTTTCGTTTTTATAGTTAAAGTATCGGTCAGGAAACGAAAAATATACTTGGTATGAGAGACCTTACTAATTGTCTCATGTGTGTCTATGCGTCATTTGCTGTGGCGGTTACGTCGAAACAACAGATATCGTTGCAGACAGAGAAACACCACAAGCTTTCTTGTTGACAAACTATCGCCATAGCGATATAATCAATTCGGGTTAAAACTATCAGTGGAGCGATAGGCTCGTGAAAGAGGCACAGCTATGAATAAAATAATCTGCGTTTATCATGGTTCCAGTCAAATTATCCAACAGCCTGTTATTGGCAAAGGAAACCCAAACAACGATTACGGACTGGGGTTCTACTGTACTGAGAGTGTGGAGCTTGCAAAGGAGTGGGCTTGTTCCGCTGAAGCGGATGGCTTTGCAAATCGATATGCCTTTGATTTAAACGGCCTGTCTATCCTCTCGCTTACAGGAGGTAATTATCATATTCTCAATTGGCTTTATGTACTGCTGAATAATCGGAAGTTCCGTATTGGCGGGGCAGTCGCAAGGCAAGCCAAGCAGTATATTGACGAGCATTTTGCGGTAGAGTATAAGCAGTATGATGTCATCAAAGGATATCGGGCGGACGATTCTTATTTCTCATTCGCAAGTGCGTTTCTGAATAATACGATTTCTCTCCAACAGCTTGAAAAAGCGATGTTACTTGGGAAACTGGGCGAACAGATCGTTGCGATATCGGGAAAAGCGTTTGCTCGATTTACATTTGAGGAAGCCATTCCTGCACCGTGTGATATGTATTATCCGAAGAAGCTGGCACGAGACAGTAAAGCGCGCGAGGATTTTGCAAAAGAGAAGGATCGTGAAACGGTTTTGTCTGAAAAATATGTGCTGGACATCATTCGGGAAGAATGGGGGAATGAAGATGAACGCCTACAACGAATTATACTTGGATGATGCAATGGCCAATCTCGGAGATATGGTCGAGTACGCCGTGTGTACACTCGGCTATGCACCGGATGACTTCTTTGGCTGGTTCATTTCCTCCGGAATTGCCTCAAAATTCGAGAATGGAAATCCGAAGTATGTTGCAGGAATGTCGGGGGTCGAACTGGCAGACGCTGTGCTTGCTGCCGTGAATATGCAGAGTGAGCGTCATCATCAGCCCCATCTATCCTCAAAGGGGAGAGAGTACTGGGCCGGATGGATCCTTGCCTATTACCAGTGGGAAACAAACCGACGCTTCAGCGATATGGTAGAATACGGATTGACACTATCGGTAGTGATGTCTCTATATATCCTGCACGAAGCGGATGTAAGCAAATTCGTGGAGAGTGCAGATGAGATCATTCAAAGGAACAAGGGTAGCCGTAAGTCTAAGCTACAGCTTACACGGAAGGCGAGAGGGCTGACACAGCAGCAGCTCAGTGAAGCATCCGGAGTCTCCTTGCGAATGATCCAGCTTTACGAACAGAAGCAGTACGAACTTGCAAAAGCGCAGGCCGGTATTGTGCTTGACCTTGCCAAAGTACTTGGATGCGATGCCGCTGATCTGATCCAGGGATAGAGGGTAAAGATATTCAGCTGAACTGGGCTGCTGAACCCGCATTTTATCCAGACTACTATTTGACTACTACCGCGAAAAACCTCGGAAGCCCTGTCCGATAAGGCTTCCGAGGTTTTTCTTCAAAATGGCGGAAATCTGTGTAACACCAACCAAACCCTTGCCCTGCAGGGCTTTCCGGCTTGACGGCCTGATAACCCCGACTCTGTAGGCCGCTGGTTCGAATCCAGTCGGGCGTACCAAGTTAACAAACAGGTTTAGATGCCATGCGGTTTTCACCGCATGGCATCTAGCCTTTCCGGGGTTTTCCACACCCCAATTTTAACGGTTTCAAGCATGGATGTCAGAGCCGTCTGAGAGGCGTTCGACGTAATTTGAACCCCTCTTTTTCTGCTTTCTGGCGAAATAATCGGATGCAGCCCCCTTTTGTACGAGGATTTTCTTCACAAAAGGGGGCTTTTTTGATAAAAAGTTTCACAAAATTTTGATAGGTTGATTGTGAGAAATGCCGAGAAATAATGCCACTACGATGGGTACAACATTTAGCCGCGGAATACAAGGAGTTAGACGAGTTTAATAAAGTCAATATGGATGTTTCGTATGTTGCTTTCAGTACGTCTGGAGGCAAATGAATTGGAAATTAATACAGCGCCTTTATGTTGCGTGCCGCTCACGCGGAATGTAACCTCTAATGGATGTGCGTGGAGTGACTCATTTGAGACGCCAGACAATGGATCAATCTCAGACCAGTACGCGAGATAGCGAAACCGTTCCATTTCATAGTTTGCTCTTAGAGCTTCAGGCGAACCGTCCGAATACGTTTTCCCTGCGATAAGGCTCAACGGAAGTTTTTCTTGTAGTCGATAAAAATAGCCCAACGGTTGTTGTAAGTCATTATAAGCTATGTGCTTAGTGGTGATAAAATAATGTGCCATATTCAGAAACCCACTTTCAGGAAGCATATATTACAGGTAACATGATATCAGAAAAATGGTGGAAAAGTAAAGAGGAATCGAAACATCTTCAGATACATGAATAATTATGGAAAATTTATCGACTGACAAGGGACGGAGTTTGAAGGATCAGACTTCGTTCTTTTTGCATTTTATGGACAAAAGACGGAAGGAGAAAAACATGAACAATGGGATCAGACGCAGTGTAGACAAACGCACCTGCACAGCGTTCGTTCCGGAGCCGCCGGAGCCGGTGTTTTGCACGGAGAATGAGCGATGCCGCGGATGCCCGTACCCCGCCCACGGAAGCATCTGCTGGCATCGGGATGGCACTTGTCTGCGGACAGATATGGAGAAAATCGAGAGGAGGCAGAAGAATGATACTTAAAGCAGATTTCCGCTGCAAGCAGGTCACGCCGGAGGCGGACGACTGCGTTGTAGAGAAGGTGGTCGAGCTTCCCACCGTGGAATATGACCGATTCTGCCGATCAATGCTGGAACGGTATCCGTTCATCGGAGAAGTTGCTGCTTCGCTGCACTACAATGACGGGATGAGGCATGGTTTCCTTGTATTGGGAGTGGGCCGAAATGATGGTATCCTCGTAGATCCGCAGGGGGCGGATTATGCCAGGTACAGTGCCTTCATTCCCAACGCACGCAGTCTGCTGACGCCGGATATGGCAATCGACCGCAGTTATATTTCACCAGCAGAGCCTTGGCGAGATGAGAGTCGGGATGAAATGCTGCGTATGACATTGCACGTCGATGGAAAGCCGGACTACACCCTCGTCCTCCCCGCTGACGAGAAATACCTCGATGCTGTGAAGGCTTACCTTGATATCGATGTTTTCGCGGACGCGATGCTCCGTGATATTCGCTTCAAGGTGCCTTATATCGGAGAACTGATCTGCGACACGGATTGTCCCTCCGTGGAGGATTATAATGAGTTTGCGGAAGCGTTGGAAGGTATCTGGCAGAAGGATGGGATGCTTCTGACCTACGCCGCCGTGCTGGAGGCAGAGAAGCCGGATACCCTGCACCGTGCCTGTGAACTCCTGCGAAATCTGGACAACTATCAGCACATCACGGAGGATGCCTACGGTTACGGTCAGCAGCGATTGCAGGAAACGCTGGGGCTGGACGATGAAGCCATCTATGAGCTGGACGGCTACATGGATTTTGAGAAATACGGTCAGGACTGCATGGAAAACGACTGTGTGGCAAAAACAGAGTTCGGCCTGCTGCGCCGCTTGGACCCGCCCTTCCCGGAGCAGCGGCAGGGACAGCGGATGATGTAAGCAAAAGCGGCTCGATCCAAATGGATCAAGCCGCTTGATAAGCAGATAAACTGGAATTTGCGTTGATTACTGGACCTGTTGACAAAGGTGGCGAATACGTCCGTTCTATGGTAGAATACAACAAGGCCGCCGCATGGCAGAATCTGCTGAAGCAGGAGAGCGCCGCTATTGCGGAGGCCATGCGTATTCAGACAGATGATTTTCGCTGGTACGCGGCGTACCACGATGAGGGGCACCATCCTCATGTCCACATGATGGTGTGGTCGACTGAACCGGAGAAGGGGTATCTTACACGGGAAGGTATCGCCGCCATGCGTTCCAGGATGACGAACGCTATCTTCCATGAGGAGATGAAGGAACTCTACATTAAGAAGGATGCTGCCTACAAGGAGAGCATCCAGACCGCAAAAGAGTCACTGCTGCTATATATCAGGATGCTGGAGAACAGCGAGTCAGCTGACCCCGTGATAGAGCAAAAGCTGTGTGACCTGTCCCACGCATTGGAGCAGGTCGATGGCAAACACGTCTATGGCTATCTTCCCAAAGAGGTCAAGGCGCAGGTGGACGAGATCGTGGAGCGGCTGGCGCAGCTCCCAGAGGTGGCGGCTTGCTATGAACAGTGGTGGAAGTTGAAGGATGAGATCGCCGGTTACTACGGACGGAACACGCCGCCCCACCAGCCGCTGGTACAGCAAAAAGAGTTCCGTACCATTAAGAATATGATCATTCAGCAGGCGGAAACATTTCGGCAGCCTGTGCCGGAGCAAGCTCCCGTCAAGGCAGAGCCTAATGAGCAGCAAGTGCCGCCCTCACCTGAATCGGCTGTGGCTATGCCGCAGCCGCAGGCAGTCACGTCGCAGATCAAGATAGAAGGCGGTGCGGTCATTCAATTGCTCTATCACATGAGTCGTGTGTTCCGCGGCAATATGCCGGTCATCCCGCCTGCGCTGCGTATCGACTCCAAGCGCCGCAGACGGTTACAGGAGAAGCGCATGGCCATGGGGCACAAGCGGGACGACCATGAGGACGAGCAGCTCCACCATGTCAACGACAACGCCATGCGATAGGAGGTAAAGTGCATGGGCAAATTTGTATATTTCACATCCGCAGAGAAACGGCAGGCCAACGAGGTTGACCTGCCGTCTTTTCTGTTGGATCGAGGCGAGAAGCTCATTATGGCCGGACGGGATTACCGGCTGGCCAGCGACCACAGCATCACCGTGCGCGGGCCGATGTGGTATGACCATGCCGCACGGAAGGGCGGACGCGCCATCAGCTTCGTGCAGCAATTCTACGACAAGACCTATCCCGAAGCGGTGACTATGCTGCTGGGGCGGGACGGTCAGGGCATCATCCCCATCGTCAAGAAGGAGCCGGAGTCGAGAGGGCCGAAGCCCTTCGCGCTGCCGGAGGCCTATCTCAATATGCGGCGACTCTACGCCTACCTGACCACCCACCGGCGCATTGACCGCGACGTGGTCACGGCGTTCGTGCGGGAGAAGCTGCTCTACGAGGACGCTCTGCACCACAACTGTGTGTTCGTTGGGATGGACGAGCACGGCGTAGCCAAGCATGCGCACCTCCGCAGCACAAGTAGCAGCGGAAAAGTGTTCCGCATCAATGTGGAGGGCAGCGAGGCGAAGCACAGCTTCCACAAGGATGGGACGGACTGTTCCCTCTATGTCTTTGAAGCGCCCATCGATCTGCTGTCCCACATCACGCTCTATCCGACAGGCTGGCTGGAACACAGCTATGTGGCCTGCTGCGGCACATCCATCCAACCGGTGCTGGAGCGTCTGCGGCAGAATCCGAAGTTGAATATGGTCTATCTCTGCCTCGACAACGATGAGGCGGGCGAGGATGCCTGCGAAAGTATGACGGAGGTACTGGCGGACATGGATGTGGACGTGGAGCGTCTGCGTCCACAGGGAAAAGACTGGAACGATGACCTGTGCGCGAAGCGAGGCAAAGCGAAAACCCCGACAGCATAAGGCTGTCGGGGTATCTTCATTCATCCAACATCAATTGGCCATCCAACGCCTGCTGTTTTAGTCGCTGGAGCTGTTCCTTTTCCAGCTGGGCAATGCTCTTTTCAGGGGTGGGCAGATCTTCCGGCATTGTGCCGCCGATTTTTTCGATGGCTTCTCTTACTTCACTGCCGACCTTGTAATGAACGGCGGTGGCGGTATCCGCGCTGTTCACACTATCTTTCCGCAGCTTTTCCTCGGTCTGAGAAATACGGAACAGGTTTGCGATCAGCTCTGTACTGCCCATGTAGTCGAGAATCTTTTGACCGACTTCCAAGCTCTTCTTGCGGTGAATGTCATCCACGGTCATGCCGCCGTATAATCCCATGTACCCGGCATTTTGGAATACGGCAAATTCATCTGCTGTGACCACTCCAGCGTTCCGTGCAGCTTCAGCAAGCAGCTGATTCCACTGCTTGATATCGCCGCGCACGACTAGTCGGCGGCTGTCCTCGTCCAGCTGGTTAAAACGATCTGCCACTTCCTGCCGGTAGGTTTGGATAGCGAAATAGGTTTGTCCCAGCGCGATGACCTCTTTGCGCGGATCACCGTTCTGCACGATCAGATAGCAGGCGTAGCGAGACAGCTCGTAGTCAACAAGCTCCTTCACGCCGCCATGAGGCATAGGCGATGTTTTCCTGACCTCAGGAAAACATTCGGCAACGTTATGCCCGCTGTTTTCACAGGCGATCATAGCGCGCTTGATGACCTTGGCAAAGTTTTCCCATTTTGCATAATCCAGGACCGAAGCCAGTTCTCTGGCATACCAATACTCGGAACCGTCAGAGCGCGTTCTGCGAATGTCCTCAAAGCATTTATATTCGGTGGCAACGAGATGGCTCATGTAGTGTCCCTCCCCTATTTTTACACGGCAATAGTAACATAGATCGATAAAAAAAGAAAGGAGAAATCCTGTGACAGATAACCTCTGGATACTCTTTGCGGCGGCAGGCGTCATGGTATCCGTCATCGGCGGACTGTCGCTGCTGGGCGACCACTACACACTGAACAACATCAAGTCCAAGACCGTGGGCGACGGGCAGCATGGCACGGCACGGTGGGCCACCGATGCGGAGCTCCGCAAGACCTACGCCCTCGTCCCCTTCCAAGTGTCGGACTGGCGGGCAGGCAAAAATCTGCCTGAAGCGCAGGGACTGGTGCTGGGCAGTATCAGCGGCAAGCACGGCATCACCGCGCTGGTAGACAAGGACGATGTGCATTGTCTTATGATCGGCGCATCCGGCGTGGGTAAGACAGCGTACTTTTTGTACCCAAACTTGGAATATGCCTGCGCCAGCGGTATGAGCTTCCTGGCACTGGATACCAAGGGTGACCTCGCCCGTAACTACGGCGCGGTGGCACAGAAATATTACGGCTATCATGTTTCCGTGGTGGATCTGCGTAACCCCACGCGCTCGGATGGTTACAATCTGCTGACACTTATCAATCGTTATATGGACATGGCACGAAAGACAGGCAATCTCGCTGCCCGTGCCACGGCGGAGAAGTACGCCAAGATACTGGCCAAGACCGTCGTGTCTCCGAACGGCGACACAGACTACGGACAGAACGCCTACTTCTACGATGCGGCGGAGGGCTTGCTGACTTCCGTGGTGCTTCTGTTGGCGGAGTTCCTGCCGCCGGACAGCAAATGCCCCACAGAACGCCGACACATCGTGTCCGTATTCAAGCTGGTGCAGGAACTATTAGCACCCTCCGGCGTTCGCGGCAAAAACTGGTTTGCGCTTCTGATGGACAGACTGCCGGACGTACACAAAGCCCGGTGGTTTGCCGGTGCAGCGCTGGATACCTCCGAGCAGGCCATGGCCTCCGTCATGTCCGCGGTGCTGCCCCGGCTCAACGCCTTCCTCGACAGCGAGCTGGAGCAGGTGCTGTGCTTCGACAGTGCCATCAATGCAGAGCAATTCGCGGCGGAGAAGTCCGCTATCTTCCTTATCCTGCCGGAGGAGGACACCACCAAGAACTTCATGGCAGGCTTGATGATACAGACGCTGGCGCGGGAGCTGTTCGCCGTGGCGGACGAGAACGGCGGGCGTCTGCCCAGCCGTGTGGCGTTCTATTGTGATGAGTTTGGCACAATGCCTGCCTTTGATGTGGAGGCATTGTTCAGTGCGGGACGTTCCCGAGGTATCACACTGGTACCCATCATCCAATCGCTGGCGCAGTTGGAGAAGAATTACGGCAGAGAAGGCGCAGAAATATTGACTGACAACTGTCAGGATACCATCTTCGGCGGCTTTGCGCCCAACAGTCAGACGGCGGAGCAGCTTTCCAAATCGCTGGGCAGCCGCACGGTACTGTCCGGCTCAGTCAGTCGGGGCAAGAACGATCCCAGTCAGAGATTGCAGATGATGGAGCGCCCACTGATGACGCCGGACGAGCTGAAATCCATCCCCAAGGGCAGCTTCGTGGTGATGAAAACAGGTACGCACCCCATGCAGACGAAGCTGCGGCTATTCCTCGACTGGGGCATTACCTTCGGTGAGCCGTATGCCACGCCGGAACACGCGGCGCGGTCTGTGGCCTACGCCAGCCGTCAGGAGCTGTTCCTCAGTATCGGCAAGAGATACAGCAGGAGCAGCGACCAGCCCGTACAGGCGCAGCAGGCGTTGACCACACAGAGGAGAGCGCCCCGTTCGGCCATGGGACTCTACAGCGAGGACGTGAAACCATGAGCTACTTTGGAAGCATCTATGCAGACCAGGATCTGTCACACCGCGCCAGGACGGTCTATATGTACCTCAAGGATCGCTCCAACGCCGGAGACGCTTGCTGGCCCAGCGTCCGCAGGATCGCAGAAGATCTGAAGCTGTCCCGCCGCACCGTACAGCGGGCTTTGACAGATCTGGAGCGACATGGCTTTCTGGAGCGCACCCATTGCCGCCGTCCCAACGGCAGTCTGACCAGCAACCTGTATCGCGTCAAGTGAGCAGCTTAAGAGCGCACCTCCCGCCAAGGGGGAGGTGCGCTCTCAAGCTGTCATAAGGGTAGCGTCACCATGGCGCACCCAGAAGGACTCACTCTATCCGAGGTATTAAGACAGAAGAAAGAACATGACAAGACTTCTTGTAGAAGCAGAGCAGATGTGCTATACTCTGACTCGTATGTTTGTCTACAGGGAGGATGGCTATGTTCTATACCGAGGAAGAAGTATCTGTGATCACCGGCCTGCTCAACGTCTATTTGGTGCGGGAACACGCCAGCGAAAAGGTCAGGGAATCGTATACCCGAATCAGTGAGGGACTACAAAGCCGTGTGCTGACAAGGGACGACTATGTTTGGCTGGAGGAAGCACTGCTATTTCTCCGTCCCTATTGGTGGAGCGACCGCGAGGATGGATGGATGCTGATGGATGCCCTCCTGCATACGCAGACACTGGCGCGGAGAGCGCAGTGATAATAGTTGGTGAATTGGCGTATTTGCGCACAGAACATTTAGCTGGCGAAATTTATATGACTACTCTAAGGGCGATATACGTCTATTGAAGTAACGCCATGGATATCATAGAAGTTGACCGTTTTACATCCGCAGAAAAACAAATTGTTTTTACCATTGCGATGCAGGAGAACAGGAGTATCCACATGAATATAGAGGCGTACATTAAAAAGGCGCGCACAGAAAAAGGTATGACGCGCAAGGAACTGGCAGACAGCGTAGGAGTTACAGTGAATGCCATTTCTAATTATGAGAATGGTGTCAGTATGCCACGCATCCAGCTGCTTGCGAAGATACTCAGCGTACTGGACGTGGATGCCAATGAAATGCTGGGAGTCTCCCGGCCGATTGGGAGCCTCTCCAAAAGGGCGATTCACATGGCAAGGAAATTTGATGAACTGGACTCTGCCGGCCAAGATTTTGTAGAGATGGTGATAGCGCACGAAAATGCCAGACTAAATGCCGGAAATAAAGAAGTGTGCACAACAGAAAACACTTGAAATGGCGCCCATGGGCGCAGTTCCTGTTGATATGCGGCGCAGCGGCAGAGACAACAGCGCCACATAGAATGTTTCAAATATCTGGTTATGAGGAGTGCTCTGCAAACAGATACGAAAAGAACAGGCCGCGAGGTTGTAATGAACTTCGCGGCCTGTTTTTTTGTTGGTGGTGTCGTTATGACTTTCTTCTCTTTCGAATGTAAATTATCACACCTACGGTCAGAGGAACAGCGACTACCCCAGCGGCGACTGCCCATTGGACAGGACCCCATGTGAACTTCTTACCATCCCCGGTATTATCCGGCGTGGGGACATCCTGATCGGGGGCATCCACAGGATCCGCGGGCGTGTTGTCCTCGACGGGCGGTTCCTCAGCAGAGGGCTTCTCGGCAGGAGCAGGCTTGCCCGTAGTGTTTCCGGGAGAAGAAGCTCCACCGGAATTGCTGCCGGAGGTGTTGGCGGAATTATTGGTGTTGGTATCACCGGTGGTGCCGGAGCTGCTGCCTCCAGAACCGCTTCCGCCGCCAGAGCTGCTGCCGGTGTATTCCCAGTGCGCGTACAGTGTAGTCGCACTGTCGAAGGTCATGGAGTCGAAATCGACTCTGTCACCGCCAATAAGCGCCGTGAACCAGCCTCTGAACGTGTAGCCAGACCTGCTGGGACGAGGCGGGGTATGGGCGTTGGTGCCCTTGCAAATGTCCTCTGTGAATGCGGGATCACCGTTCCGCGGGTCAAATGTGATGGTGATGATGTCATCCGCAGGAGCAGCGGGGAGCCACTTGGCATACACCAACATATTGCGCTCCAGCGTAACACTTGTGACGCGGACGGTCAGTGCAGGGTCACTGTACCAGCCGTCAAAGGTAAAACCGTCTTTGATGGGGACATATGCGCTCAGATCGATGACCGTACCTGCCTTCTTGGTGACGCTTGCGAAGACGCTGCCACCCTTGCTCTCGAAGGACAAGGTGTAGTTGGGCGCAGGTGCTGCGATGGTCACGCGCTGCGCGGCGCTGCGGACAGCCTTGCCATCCGGGTCTGTGTAGATGAAAACGACATTGTCCGTTGTGCCCTCGGCAGTGGGTGTGCCGCTGATCACACCGGTGGCGGGATCAATGACCAGCCCAGCAGGCAAATTCTCCGCAGACCATGTACCGCCAGCTTTGGCATTCTCGACAACGGCTGTAACGGGCGTCAGGGCCTCACCGACCCGGCCGCTGATGGCGGGGACCGTTACGGACGATTCAACGACCGGCTCCCAGTGCGCGTACAGAGTAGCCGCACTATCGAAAGTCATAGACGCAAAGTTTACCTTTTCGCCGCCATCTGCTGCTGTGTACCAGCCCTTGAAGGTGTAGCCTTCCTTACTGGGCTCAGACGGTGCAGAAGCATTTGAACCCTTGGCAATAGACTGCGTAAATGTAGCGGTACCATTCTGCGGGTCGAATGTGATCGTAATAGGATCGATGGGCGTCCACTTGGCGTATACCGTAACGTTATCGTTCAAGGTAACGCTGGTAATGGCGGTAATCAGCTCTGTATCGGTGTACCAGCCATCAAAGGTGTAGCCGTCCTTGATGGGGACATATGCGCTCAGATCGATGACTGTACCTGCCTTCTTGGTGACGCTTGCAAAGACGCTGCCGCCCATGGTATCAAAGGCCAATGTGTATTCGGAGGCAGCCGCCGCAATGACCACACGCTGCGGGGCGCTGCGGACAGCCTTGCCATCCGGGTCTGTGTAAATGAAAGCGACATTGTCTGTTGTGCCCTCTGCGGTGGGCGTGCCGCTGATCACACCGGTGACGGGATCAATGACCAGCCCTGCAGGGAGGTTCTCAGCAGACCATGTGCCGCCAGCTTTGGCATTCTCGACAACGGCTGTGACAGGCGTCAGGGGTGCACCGACTCTGCCGCTGATGGCGGGGACTGTCACGGACGGTTCAGGAGCAGGCTCCCACTGTGCGTACAGCGTGATGTCACCGTCAAAGGTCATGGAAGTAAAGTCCACCTTCATGCCGCCCTCAGGGGCTGTATACCAGCCCCTGAAAATATAGCCATCCTTGATAGGCTCCGACGGTGCAGAGACTTTTGAGTTCTTTGCAATAGTCTCTGTGAATGCGGCGGTATCGTTTTGCGGGATGAATGTGATCGTAATAGGATCGATGGGCGTCCACTTGGCATATACCGTGATGTCATCATCCAGAATAACGCTGGTAATGGCGGTGGTCAGCTCCGCATCGCTGAACCAACCGTCAAAGGTGTACCCGGTTTTTGTGGGCTCCGAGAAGGAACTCAAAGGTATTTCCGCGCCCGATTCCCATGCGAAGGGGGTAATAGGTGTACCGCCGTTTGTCTCAAAAGTCAGAAGGCAGTGATTTGCAGCTGCAACCTGAACGGTCTGCAGACCACTATGAGTGGCGGTACCATCCGGGGCGGTATAGGTGACTTTCAAATTTGTGATAACCGCCTGCACAGAAGGTGTACCGCTGATCACGCCTGTGGCGGGATCAATGACCAGTTCTGCGGGGAGATTCTCCACAGACCAGATGCCGCCGGCATCAAGGTTTACCGTTTCCATGGCGACCGGTTTAATGGCCTTGCCGACTTTACAGACAATGGAAGGAACGGTAATAGACGGCGCTGCAGCTTCAAATGTCCATGTGGCATGGAAGGTTATAACGCCTGTATCTGCATCCAGTGTGCCGGTATCCCAACCGCTGAAAGTCCATGTGCCGACTTTCCCATTTTTGCTGCCGGAGACAGTCATGTCTTTGGTATAGGTGCCGTCAACAGCAGCTCGGGCATCTGCCTCCCAGGTATACTTGCTGCTATCGGTGGGCAGCACCTGATCGGAGGGCACGTCGGTGCCCCAATCGTACGCCACCGTATACTGGATGAGGCCGGACGCCGAATATGCGGGGATATCAACAGCTCTTACGGCGCTCATCTCGCCACTTTTAACGGCATCGGTATAGTCCTTGCCAATACCTGTGGTACTGGTGGTGATATAGTAGAGTTTTTTTGCGCCGCCGTCGGTCAGACCGGTCAGGTCAAGGATCTCAGCAGAGGCTCCGAGGGAGATTTCAGAACCGGCCAGGACTTCATCCGCTGTCGGTGCAGGCTGATTGGCATCCAGCACGAGGTAGTGCATCGTGCCGGCATAGTCACTGGTCAGACGGATCGATGCCTCGGCCTCCGTGTTTCTGTTGACCACCGTATCCGTCAGATTCGGATAGGGTGTTGTGCCGGTCTGGAAGAAGTGAACATCATAGGTAACGGGAACCGGCAGACCGGATTTATCCTCGATGCCCTCAATGGTGACAGTTACTTTGTCACCAGAGGTATAAGCCACATGGGGTCGGAAGATAATGACCTGTTTCAACGGATTACTGGGCATAACGAGTAGCCTGCTACCGTAAGCTCCAGCTGCAGGGATCTGTTTAAAATCCAACACATCTGTTTGTTTTCCCTCACATGTTAATGTTATTTTCAGGGCAGAAGCGTTGACAACAGCATCATTTGTATTGATAAAGAAAGACCAAGGATTGCTGCCATAGGGGTTATCCCCGGAGCTTGATGTGACGCGGAAAGTTTCAATGGGCTGCTTGGCAGCGGGCCATATCACGGCGGTCAACCCGTCGGGATCAGATCCATAGTAGGTCACGAACATAGTCACGGCAGAGCCGCGGTTACCCCCGGCCTTATTTTGACCGGATAACTTTGCAGCACCGAAGCCTGTGCCGGAGAGGCCGGGATTTAGGATGTAACTTCTATGGGAAAGGCCAGTCCGATCATTGCCAATATCCGGCATAAAGGAATTGACCATCTTATTGGCGATGCCATACCCAGCCACACAGTTGGAACCGCCCGGACCAGCCTTTGCCCAGCCAAATACGCCCGTCGAAACTCCCGCTTGTGCAGCTTTATTTCCGTCTACATTATGGGTAATGGTGCCCAATTCCGCCAACAGTGCAGCTCCGGCCTGTGCTCTCCACTGATAACCGCCAATACGGTCATTTGTATGAATGTACAGTTTCTGCAGACCGGCACTGACGCGCATAAAATTGGTGGCGTTCAGGGCGTTGTTCAGAGTTTTCTGAGACAAGCTTCCAGCCAGTGCATCTCTGTCGGCTTTCCCTTTTGCATCCAGCAAAGCCGTTGTATCTTCGCCGATCCTGTAGTTGATATCCTCATTGGCAATATCCGGCTGGGCGTCGTATACATCCGGCAGGCTGGTGTCGTAGGGATAGTCGGCAAATTGCTGGTTGATCTCCTCAAAACTGGCCTCTCTGGGGAACTTGAACCGGAAGGAGGAAACCTGCTCCTCTGCGGCATAGCCCGAAGCGCCAGCTTGGACAATTGGCAAAACCAGCGCAACGACCAATAGTGCGGCTGCCAGAAGGCCCCGCACTTTCTTATTCTGTTTCTGTTTCTTCATCATTCGTAGTACTTTTCGTCGGGTGCATCACATGGATGCAATAGCCTGTTCCATCTTACTTAGTTATGTCGGCCATGGTGCGGTACTACGCCCGTGCTATTGTTCGAGTTGATTCCATATACTACCAGTTCGGTAAAATCTTGTCAACATTTTTGTATCAAGATCTGTAGGTGCATGAAAGAAAGGCTGGGAAAAGGAAAGCTGAGCTCGGAGGTAAATGGCGCGCAGCGCGCTTCTGCTGGTGAGTCAGCAGTAAGTCAAGCCTGCCGTGCCATGAAGCCTAAGCGTGCATGACGCTGGAACCATAGGGATGAATACAAAGGGACGACAGATGTACTGTATCCACATAAATCATGTGCGGCAGCCGATCAAATAAGACGTTTGTCGTTGATATAACCGGCGAGCCGGATAACGAACGACGCGGCGGACAACTCTGCCCTACGGGAGAAAATGTCAGCAAATAGAAATGTACCTGCGTCGGCGGCTTCGCCTGCCGTACAATGAATGGCATCCCGGACTGTGGTGACTGGGATATCATAAAACATGGCAACAGGGCGCAGGACCATACAAGTAAAAAAGAGTCCGCGCAGAGGCTGATTCGCTACAAGCGCAATGGCGTAGGCCGTATAGAAAAACTGTGTATGATCTGCCTTTACGCCGAGAGAACGGAGCAGTGCGTAAACATCCGTGTGAAGTTTTTCGAAGTTACGGTACATTGCGGAACAGACACTCCTAATCACAATAATAGTTTTGGATGAGAACCCTGCATTCGGCAGCGCGACATTCCGCCTTGTGCCTGACGAGGAGGTGCTCGATGATCGCGCCTCTCTCCGTGCCTCTCTCTTAAATTATTTGTCGAAAGCTATAATTTGTCACAAGTTGTATGAAACTGTCGATAAAAGAAGATGGCTTGTAGCATTTCGACGACGAAAACATAGCATTTCAGGCGTGGTTTGTTGACTTTCACCATATGGGGTGTATAATAACGCTTTGGGGAGAATTGGCATGATTTATGCAAAAGGGGGAGGCATTACGTCGGTATAGACCGGAGCCGGTTCTCAAAGGAGAGTTTAAGGAGATGTCTTTGTGAGTTTGGGAAATGCACGAATACGGGAGTTGTATGAGAAGGAATATCCGACGCTGTTTCGAATTGCCTGTGCCTCCGGGCTGGGACAAGATTTTGCGGATGACATGGTACAGGAGACATTTCGAACCCTGCTGGAGAAAAGAGATGACCCCAAGGTGGCGAATCATGAAAATTTGCAGGGCTGGCTAATCATTACGCTGCGCAATAAGATCGCGTCAGAGATGCAGCGCAGGTGGCGCCACATGGAACAGCCATTGGAGGAACTGTCAGCAGTATCCGAAGCAGGCTATGAGCCCGCCTTCCGGGACTCACTGCCGCGTCAGTTAACAGAGGATGAAAAAGATCTTCTGTGTATGTTCTATGAAATGCAGCTGAGCCACCGGGAGATAGGGCAAATACTGGGGATCTCGGAGGCAGCAAGCCGTATGCGGCTGATCCGTGCAAGGAATAGCTATGAGAAATGGAAGAAGCTTGAAGAAAAAACAGAGAAAATGTCGTTACATAGTGCGGCGCTGGACAAATATAAAAGTGAGGAGGTGCTGAGATGTCCGAGGCAGAAAGAGTGCTTAGAGACAGCGGGCAGGGCTCTTTGAAGCAATCTGGGGGACATTGGGAGAGAGAATTGCGTGACCGATGGGCGGAGCTCCTTCTGGGGGACAGCAGCTGCGATGATGTAGACACTGAATTGTCGGACATTGCAGAGCTGCTGCAGGAGTACGATCCGGACATGACGGTTACGGATACACAGGTGCAAGAGAGCTATAAGCGGTTTTGCGAGAAGAACCCGCAGCTCATGGAGCCTGAGAAAATCGCTGCGCCTGCCGCAGCAGAAAGTAAGAAACCTCTTGCGAAATCTTCCCGCAAGCCATTCGAGAGAATTGTTGCTCTGGCGGCCACACTTGTTTTGATGCTGACGCTATTTACGGTACAGGCATCCGGTTCCAATCTGTTCCGGACACTGGCCGAATGGACTGCATCCGTCCTTCGCATCGGTACGGAGTCCTCTGGGCAGGTCTCTATGGGGGAGAACGACCTGACAGAAGGAGAAGTTCGGATCTATGCAACACCGGAGGAGATGCTGTCTGACCTGCACATAAAGGGGGAGTTGGTCCCGACTTGGGTTCCAGATCGGTTTTCCTTAGAGGGATGCGAAGCAAGGAAAACAGAAGCAGGAGTCAGCTGCTATGTCGTCTATGTCACTGGGGGCAGCGATTTGGCTTTAAAGATGTGGCAAAAGCCACTCGAGGACATTTATCTGGTTGAAAAAAATCAAAAAGATGCATCGAGATTTGTCACTGGAGCAGTCGAGCATTACATCTTCTACGATGGAGAATCTAAACTGGAGAAAGCAGTGTGGACACGGGACAACTTGGAATGCCGCATCATAGGAGATGTATCGCAAGAGGAGATGGAAAGAATCGTAGAGTCGATATACGAGGGAGGATCCAAATGAAGAAAACACTTAAGAAGTTTTTAGCATTCATAATGGCCGTGTGCATCGTGGGGGGCATGACCACCGCATACGCGGCGACAGATGCCAGCGCTTATTTGGATGGGTATCGAGCTACCTGTACAGCCAAAAGCGGGTGCATGATCGCGGTGACCGTTGAAGTGGACGGAACTGGAATTATGGATGACATCGGTGCAGCGCAGATCCATGTGTACAGATCTGCTGACAACAAGCATTTTGATTATCTGCGGACCTTTGACAGCGAAGACTTCCCGGCCATGATGGATCACGATACGCGATGGTACTATAAAACGCCCATTACTTTCCTGGGTTTGGCCGGGTATTACTACTACGCCAATGTGGAAGTGTACGCCGGGAAAGATGGGGGATCCAGCACGCGCACCTACATGACAGCCTCCGTGCAGGCAAGGAACTGAACCTGACAGAGGGGTAACAAGCATAGCGGCATTTCAAGGAACGGCATGGCAACCACATGCCGTTCTTTGTCTATCCGTGCTTGAACGATCTCTGCATATAAAGATATTTAACGGGAGGAAAATTGAGAATGGCAATAAACATGACACTTGAACAAGTAGAAATGCTTGTAAAAAAACTGGTCTGTCTATCACTGATAAAAGCCGAAATGGGAATAACTTGGCAACAACATTAAAACTTGCCAATGGCTGCCTTGTGCATTGCTGGGATAAAGGAACCGTAAGCTGTCAGGGGAAAAATGTTGAACAGGTTAACGCAATTCTATCTGCTGCAAATGAGATGCCGATCCAAAATCGAAAAGTGTTTGTAGTCTATGGTCATGATACGAATGCGCGGACACAGCTTGAGGCTATGCTCAGGAGATGGGACTTGGAACCACTGATCCTTGATCAGCTTATTTCATCTGGGCAAACAGTAATTGAAAAGCTGGAAGAATACACGCAGCAAGCCAATTTTGGGATCGTTTTAGCCACCCCGGATGACATTGGCTATCCGAAAGATGATGAGTCAAAGAAACAATTCAGAGTCAGGCAAAATGTGGTTCTTGAGGTGGGAATGCTGTTGTCCAGAATTGGCCGCGAGAAAGTTGCAATTCTGCTTTCGCAGGCAGAACACATGGAAAAGCCCTCTGATATTGCCGGACTGATTTACATTCCTTTTACGGATAATGTTGAAGAAACAAAACTATCTCTCGCGAAGGAAATGCAAAGTAATGGATATTCAATAGCTATAGCTAAGCTATAGCTGTACAGCGTAATGCAGCCTGCGATGCTTAGCCTAGAGGGTATGACAAGAGAAATAGCGAGTGAAAGCAAAGGGGTGTGTAATGAAGGTCAGCTTTTTAAACCGAAGACTCTGGAAAGAATACTATAAAGTCCTTACGGCGATAAGCGTTGTTGTGACGCTCCTGTCGCTCTTTATTCAAGTGCCAGATAACAATATTCCGGTATTTTTCCGGGGTATCCTCATACAGCGCAATCATTTGATATTGATAAGCGTGGTAACACTCATGGCACAGGCTGTCCAGCACGTCGGCAGCAGCTACCGTTTCCAGCTGACCGAGGTCTATCACAATCTCATGGTCTCTGTGGTTATAATGTGCCGCAGTCTCACCGTTCAAAACGCTGCTCTTTAAGTACACCTCATGGTTCAGCCCCAAATATCGGATTTCAATATTCGAAACCACGCCCAATACGTCCGGCTTTTGCTGCGGATTCAGTTCTTCCCACTCTTCCTCTCGAAGCAAGCGGACTGCGTCAATATTATTTTTGACTGTCCATTCTTCTGCTTCAGATGCATCGGAGACAAGCGGCGTTCTTGTGGACATCAGTCCAAGCCCGAATACATTACTGATGCCAATCGGCACAATCAAAATCAAAATACAAACAGCGGTTATTGTCCTGGCGCCGAGTAGGCTGTGAACGGCTTGGCGTTTCCAGCCAGTTGCACTTCGTTGCTCACTGTGTGCTGTTGGAAGCATACCAAGGACGATGAAGGCGAGTGACAAAATGCTGGCGAGCAGCACCGAACTCCAAACCAGTTTAGGAAGATACGTACAGTAGGTTACAATTGCATACAGCTCATAGGGGAGAAGGATGTTGGTAAAAAGGCTTAAATCGTTCCTGCGCTTTTTCATCGTAATGATGTACCCGAAAGCGACGAGCATAAACGCCACAATCCATAAGATTATCTTGGACTGCTTGACAGTCATTCCGGGAACCGCGGTAAAGAGAACACTCCAATACCAGATCATCGCCGTAATCAGCCAAAATAGGTGATCGGTGATGTATTTCTGCGGGCGCATGGTATTTGTATTTCTCATTGATTTTTCCTTTTGCTTTGTTGCGTAGCCATGCCCTTTCGTGCTTTACGCTAATTGACTTGCGGCTATTCCGCATGTAAAATCTCTCTATTTTTCCGATAGCGTAGAAGTTTTATTGGTACCTATAATCATATGTATAATTCATCTTAGCAAACATCGCTTGACAAGGGCACACAGAGAAAAACAACTGAAAACGAGCTGCCAAGCCTTACACAATGCACCGCCTAACAGGACATAGGCGGTGTTTTTGTATGCGGACAGCATTTTCTCTGTGTGCCGATATGGGCCAGCCGTGTGGCATGGCCTAAATTCTTGTCAAGGAGGTTATTCGTGTCATGGCAGAAGAAAACAAGCATCCCCCTATGAGCGGCTCCAGAAGCTGCTCATGTCCCTGTATGAAAGCCTTGCAGACGGCATCATCGACCGGGAGGAATATGCAAGGCTCAAGCAGAACTACGCAGGGCGCTGCGCCGAGTGCGAAAAGCAGATGGACGCCTTGCAGGAGACCCTTACGCAGATCAGGGAGCACGGCGGCGAGCACCGGGAATGGATGGCGCAGTTCAGAAAGCACCTGAACATCGCGGAATTGGAGCGCAGCATCGTTGTGGCGCTGATCGACCGCATCCTCATTTACAGGGATAACCGCGTGGAAGTCCGCTTCCGCTTTGCGGACGAATTTGCATGGCAGACGGATATTCTCAGAAGATCACAAATACGGGAGGTGGTATAAGTGGCAAGAACGAAACGAAAGACAAACCCGGTCATTCCGGCGGCGGAAGCTCCCGCACAGGCGCAGAAGCAATACCGCGCCGCCGCCTATGTCCGCCTTTCCGTAGAGGACAGCGGCAAATCCGGCGCGGATACCATAGAGGGGCAGAAAAACCTGCTGCTCCGGTTCATCGAAGATGACCCAACGCTTACCCTGTATGGGCTGTTCTGCGATAACGGACGAACCGGCACGGACTTTGACCGTCCTCAGTTTGAAAAGATGATGGAGGAAGTACGCAAAGGGCATATAGACTGCATCGTGGTCAAAGACCTGTCCCGCTTTGGCAGAAACTACAAGGAAACCGGCAACTATCTGGAGCGAATTTTCCCGTTCCTGGGCGTTCGTTTTATTGCCGTCAACGACGGCTTCGACACCCTCACCGCCCAGCGGGGCGCGGACGGTTATCTGGTTTCGCTGAAAAACCTCATCAACGAGGTTTACAGCAAGGATATTTCCAGGAAGTCCGGCTCAGCGCTGGCGGCGAAGCAGAAAAACGGAGATTTCATTGGGGCGTGGGCTCCCTATGGCTACCGCAAACAACCGGATAATCCTCACAGACTGGAACCGGACGAGGCGACGGCTCCCGTCGTCCGGCAGATATTCCGGTGGCGAGCCGAGGGTGTGAGCGTCACGCAGATTGCAAGGCGGCTCAACGATGAGGGCGTGCCATCCCCCTCTGCCTACCTGTACAACACCGGTGTATGCAAAACAGAAAAGTACAACGGCGTGAGCTGGTATGTTCAGACGGTCAAGAACCTTCTGTCCCGGCAGGTGTACATCGGGCACATGGTGCAGGGAAGGAAGCGGCAGTCCTTTTACGAAAACCGGGGGCAGTACAAGAAGCCAAAAGAGGAATGGGTCATCGTGGAAAATACCCACGAGCCGCTGATCGACCGGGAGACCTTTGATAAGGTTCAGGAAATATCCCGGTGCAAAAATGAAGCATACTTTGAAGCACTCGGCAGGTTCACGCATCTGGAAACCACCGAAAACATCCTCAAGGGGCTGGTCTACTGCGCCGACTGCAAGCGTCCGCTGGTGCGGTACAAGAATGTGAGCCACGAAAAAAAGCTGTGGTACACCTTTATCTGCCCGACCCACGCCAACGACATTGGCAGCTGTCCGCTGAAAAACATCCGGGAGGACGCACTGTTCCCCATGCTCCTGCAAGCCATTCAAACCCAGATCGCCCTTGCCGCCGATATGGAAGCCATTGTCCGCAGACTAAACGGCTCGCCAAAGGACAGAAAGCAGACCGCGACGCTGCAAGGCAGGCTGGACGCCGCGAAAAGGGCGCTCAAGCGCTGCAACGGCCTGTATGACAGCCTGTATCAGAGCTATGTGGATCAGCTCATGACCGAGCAGGAGTATATGACGCTGAAACGTCGCTACAAAGCGGAAGCCGAGGAAGCGGAGCGGCTGATCGAAGCTCTGACCCGCCGGCAGGCGGCGGAAGCGGCGCACACGCCGGAAAACCCGTTCCTTACGGCCTTCGGCAACTTCCGGGGCGCGGATGTTTTGACAAAAGAAATGGCGCAGGCGCTGATTGAGCGTGTGTATGTGGACGGTGACAGCAATATCGAGATCGTGTTCCGTTACCGGGACGAATACAAGGAGCTCTGTACATATCTGGAAGGGAGGAAAACTGACGCATGAAAACGGCGATGTATCTTCGCATATCCAGCGAGGACGCGGATTTGCGAACCGGAGAAAAGGACGAATCCGAGAGCATATCCAACCAGCGCAGCCTCCTTCGGGATTATGTATGCAGCCATGCAGATTTATCCGGCTCTGAAATACTGGAGTTTTGTGACGACGGCTGGAGTGGTACAAACTTCGAGCGTCCCGCAGTGAAGGAGCTTTTGGAGCAGGTCAGGCGCGGGCAAATCAACTGCATCCTGGTCAAAGACCTTTCCCGCTTTGGCCGTGATTACCTCACCGTGGGAGACTACATCTCCCGCGTGTTCCCGTTCCTGGGTGTGCGCTTCATTTCCGTCAACGACGGTTTTGACAGCAGCAACCCGCAGGATATCGACAGCCTCGATACCTCATTTCAGACGCTGATCTACGATCTGTACAGCCGCGACCTCTCCCGCAGAGTCAAAAGCGCAAAGAAAGCCAGAGCCGAGCGCGGGGCATTTCTCAGCCCCTATGCGCCATATGGATACGTCAAAGACCCAGAGGACAAGAATCATCTTCTGGTAGATGCCGAAGCCGCCGACGTGATACGGCGCATTTTTCAAATGGCGGCAGATGGTACGAAACCCTGGCAGATCGCGGCGGCTCTGAACGGCGACGGCGTAAGCTCTCCAAAGAATTACAAAGTCGAGACGGGCTGCACAAGAACGCCGTGGCGCAGTATCCAGGAAGAAAATTTTTGGACAGCCAGCCTGGTTGCAAAATTCCTGCGAGATGAGCGGTATATTGGTAAGACAGTGTTCGGCAAACGGAGCCGGGACATTGTGGGCAGCACCCACACAGTCAAAATCTCCCGCAATGACTGGATCATCGTTCCTGACAGGCACGAAGCCATCGTGCCAGAGGCATTGTTCGAGAAAGCACAGGCTTGTATGCGGGAATACCGGGAATATGAAGCTGCGTCTGGCAGCGGCAATCCGCTGAAACGCAAGGTGATTTGCGGCGTATGCGGTCACGCCATGCAGCGGGACAATAAAAAGAACGCCTCCTATTGCTGCGGAACAAAAAGGATGAATACTGGTTTTGACTGTTCCGAGGATAGAATCCCGGAGGCCGATATTCTGGACGCTGTGATCGACACCATACAGGTCTATGCCCAATACGCCGTCAGCATAGACCGGCTCCTGCAAAAAAGGCAGGCACAGCGGCAGCTTGATCGCAAACAGGCGCAGCGCCGCTTGCAGACGCTCCAGAGCCGGAAAGCCCAGCTTGATGAGCGATTGCAAGACCTCTATGAAAGGCTGGTAGAGGGCGAGATTTCTCGCGAGAGCTTCGCGGCGCAGAAGAAAGCCCTGACGGCGCAGGCAGAGGAAATTTCCCGCACGGTCTTGGAGCTGGAGCGAAAAATAAGCGGCAGTGACGACGGTAGCAATGCCGCAATTGAGCAGTTCAAGAGCTATGCTGGTATTACGGCGCTGACTAAGGAGATATCCACCGAGCTGCTGCAATCCGTCACTATCTACCCGGACGGGCGCATGGATATCCGGCTGAACCTTGCCGATGAGATTGAAGCTCTGCTGGAAACCTTGCGTCGGGAGTCCTGTACGGCGTGAAATTATTAGTCCTTTCTGTACAGCAGCCGACGAGGGCATCACCGGTACATCAGTGCAGAAGCGGGATGATTTCAAGCGGATGCTGGCTGACAGCGGACGCGGGCTCATTGACCGAATCCTGGTCAAGTCCATCTCGCGCTTCGCCCGCAACACGGCGGAGTGTCTGGAGGCCATCCGGCAGTTCCGCGCCAATGGCACGACCATCTTCTTCGAGAAAGAGAACATTGACACAGATCGGATGTCCTCTGAGCTGATGACAGCCCTGTATGCAGCCTTTTCTCAGAGCGAGAGCGAGTCCATCTCTGGCAATATGCGCTGGAGCTACCAAAGGCGAATGGAGCGCGGGAAGCATAATCCGCAGTCGGCAGGCTTTGGGTATTGCCTGAAAGATGGAAAACTTGCGATAGTACCTGAAGAAGCAAAAATAGTACGATTTATATTTGAGAGCTACTTGTCAGGTGCAAGTCGTAGAACGATGGTGAAGCAGCTCAATGCAACGGCGGGAGGTAAGCTGTGGTACGAAAGCGCCATTTCCTATATCCTCACAAATGAATGCTATGTGGGCGATACTGTGCTACAAAAGACGTACTCGACAGAAACTCTTCCCGTAAAGCGGCATCGAAATAAAGGACAGAGAGAGCAATATTACATAGCTGATACACATCCAGCAATCATCGCAAAAGCTGACTTCGAGAAAGTGCAGGCCCTTCTTGAAACGAAAAAAGCGCAGTACACAAAGGCGCAGCAGAAAAGCAGATTCCCGTTTGCAAAAAAGCTGCGTTGTCGTGAGTGTGGAAGTACACTTCGGAGAAAAGAGCAGAAAGGATACACTTACTGGTGTTGTATGACGCACGATGCAGATAAACGTGCGTGTGCGCTGCTGCCTATCCCCGAAGCCCAGATCCAGCAAGCCTTCCTTCGCCTGTATTACAATCTCAAGCACCAAGGCAGCCACATCCTGCCCGACCTCATTACCAACCTCCAGTCCATCCGTGAACGGAAATTTCTCTGGAGTGTGGACGTCATTGAGCTGAACAAACAAATAGCGGAACTTACCAGTCAGAATCAACTGCTGGTCACTCTGAGAGAAGGCGGCTGCGTTGATCCTGACATTTTTATATCCAAGAGTAATAAGCTGACCGAACAGCTCCGCGCCGCAAAGCAAGCCAAAAGCAGGATCCTCGATCAAGACGGTGATGATACTATCCCCTGCACCCAGGAGCTCATCACCATCCTCAAAAGAGGGCCTGAAACGCTGCACGATTTTGACGGGGAGCTGTTCGGTCAGCTTATTGACAAGGTCATCATCGAAAGCAACACCAGCCTGCGGTTTCGACTGAAAAGCGGGCTGGAGCTGCGGGAGAGTATAGAAAGGACGGTGCGGTAATGGGCAACAGGAAGCTGCCCTTCGGGTACAAAATGGTCATGGGCGAGATAGTTATTCACCCACAGGAGGCCCAAGCTGTGCAGGGCATCTATGCCCGCTATCTGACCGGGGCATCCTTCAACGACATCACCGACCATCTGAAAGAAAAAGGCCCGCCCTACGACGCGGACAAGCTCTGGAACAAGAATATGGTGGCTCGTATTTTGGAGGACGCTCGTTACGCCGGTACGGAACGCTTTCCGGCAATCCTTTCTGCAGAGCAGCTACAGGAAGTAGCCCGGCGCCGGTCAGAGCGCAAGCCTACGGTGCAGATAACCGAAGCGCAAAAGTCCCTACGCCGCCTGTGCAACGGCAGGCCCAGCGCGGCGGTGGAGTCGCAGGTGCTGTCCCTACTGAACTGCCTCGCGGCAGCGCCGGAACAGATCAAGCCACAGCCGCAGACAGTCAACCGTGGTGAACTGGCCGAAATGGAGCGACGATTCTCAGCGGCACTCACCACCAGCCCGGTACATGAAGGCGGTGCTAAAGAGCTCGCCCTGCGGCTGGCAGGGATGCAATATAGTGCCATCGACAGAAGCGAGTACGAAAGCCAGCGCCTGCGGCATCTGTTCACCTCTGCCGTACCAATGGCGGAGATCGACGCAGAATTGCTGAAAAGCGCCGTGTCACAGGTCTATGTCAAAAAGGGGCAGACCAGCCTATTACTGAAAAACGGCCAGATCATCGAGAGGAGAGCATAAACGTGGGAGAGAACAAGCCGAAGGTGATCGTGATACCCGCCGCGCCAAAGAACACAGGGTCTGCCGAGCAGCGGCAGCTTCGAGTGGCGGCCTACTGCCGGGTGTCCACCAAAGAGGAGGATCAGCTCAACAGCTACGAGGCGCAGAAAAGCTACTACACCGATAAGATCACGGAGAACAAGGCGTGGACGATGGCCGACATCTTTGCGGATGAGGGCATCACCGGCACTTCGGCCAAGAAGCGGGCGGACTTCATGCGGATGATGAAATGGTGTAAGCAGGGCAAAATCGACCTGATCCTCACCAAGTCCGTTTCCCGCTTCGCCCACAACACAGTGGACTGCTTGAACTACGTCCGAATGCTGAAGGCGCAGGGTATCGCGGTCTACTTTGAAAAAGAAAACATCAACTCCATGGATGAGTCCACAGAGCTGATGCTGACCATGATGGGCGCCTTCGCCCAAGCAGAGAGCGAATCCATCTCCGGCAATATTCAGGCAGGCAAGCGCTACGCCATGCAGCGTGGTGAGGCTACCATTAACTACCACAACCTGTACGCCTATGAGAAAGGGCCGGATGGTAAGCCACGAAGCATTCCAGAACAGGCAGAGATCGTCCGGGAGATATACCAGAAGTACCTCCGCGGCGACAGCCTTAACATGATCCGCAAAGACCTGGAGGAACGCCACATTCCAAACGCTCGCGGCGGCGCAACATGGACGCATACCGCAGTACGAGGTATCCTCTCCAATGAGAAATATGTAGGTGATGTCCTGATGCAGAAAACCTTCCAGCAGGATTGTATCAGCCACAAAACCATCCGAAACACAGGGCAGCGCCCCATGTATCTGGTGCCGGATCATCATGAAGCCATCATAGACCGCAAAACGTATAATGCGGTTCAGACGGAGCTGGCGCGGCGCAACGCGCTGAAGGGCAACACGCAGAAAAGCACCCCAAGCGGCAGAAGCTGCTATACCCCGAAATATGCCTTGTCAGATCGGGTCATCTGCGGTGAATGCGGCACACTGTACCGCCGCTGCACCTGGGTCAACAGGGGAAAAAAGCATATCGTCTGGCGCTGCATCAGCCGCTTCGACTACGGCAAAAAGTATTGCCATGATTCGCCCTCTGTGGATGAGCAGCAGCTCCAGCAGGCCATCCTGCGGGCTGTCAACAGCATAATGTCTGAGAAGCCCGCACTGGTACGGCAAGTTACGGAAAATCTACAGGTGGTGATACATCCCACCCAACGCGGAGAACTTAGCATCGCAGAGATTGACCATCGACTGGGAACGCTGGCACAAGAATTTGACGCCGCCTTCGCAACTGCGGCCACAGGCAACGCTGCAGACTATAGCGAACGATTCAAGACCATCCTCACCCAGCAAGCGGATTTGAAGGCCAAACGCACCGAGCTGGAGCAACAGCAGGCGGAAGATGCAGAGCTGACCAGTCATATGGAACTGGCCGCAGATACTCTGGAGCAGGCCGGTACAGCCATTACTGAATGGGACGAATACCAAATTCGTGCGTTGGTAGAGTCGGTCAGGAAACTCTCCAAAGATGAAATACTGGTACGGCTGAAAAGTGGGATCGAGAAAATTGAAAAATTGCAAAAATTGAGTACAAGGTTGTCATTCTGAAGCCAATGGTTGCATGGACTTTCGCGCATGATTCTGGGTACAGACGAAACGGCAGCGAATTGCCAATCCGTTAGCGGCACGTAGGAAACAAGGCGCATGCAATCGATTTGGGCGGGCTTAAATGCAAAAAATGGGGAATTTTGAAGAAAAAAGGAAAAAGCTGTTGCATATTGTGCGCCTGCGCAAATATAAAATTAGGGAGGTCAGAATGTTGAGAGAAGAACTGAAAATGGGAAGGTGTAAGGGTATGACTTAGGACGTGCTGGTTGCAGCAAACGGTTATCTTGTGCTTCCAGAAAAAGAGAGCCTGGCCGTATGTATGATATATACTTGGCGGTAGGTAGATGAGAGGACTATATTATGCCAACAACAATTAGCAGCATGACAGGAATAAGGATTAAATCCCCCTTCTTTGATACCGAGGTATCACTCGAGTTGTTTCCTGTCCATCCGTGTGTGTTAAAGGATTCAGGTGCACCACAAAAAAATCGGGTAGCATTAATATATGGATCAAACGGAAGTGGTAAAAGCACAATAGCCCAAGGATTTAGGGAATACACAGAATTTATAGTGCCAAGAACAGTTGAACTGACCCCTACAGTAGGAGCATCAATTGTTAAAGATTCTCCGGGGATGAAGTCAGAAAAAATTTTTGTTTTTGATGAGAAGTATATTTCCTGCAATATCAAAGTACAAAAAAGCGGTTTGAGCACAATCGTTCTCTTGGGGAAGCAAGTTGAGATCGAGGAACGATTGGATGAACTAAGGGCACAAATCTCTAAAACTCAAAGCAATATTGATTCTCAAGATGAAATTGCTCAGCGGTTTAATTTGGCAAGCGATGTCATTTCCCCAGAATACTGGAAGAACTCAATAGTAAGAAAACTACAATCATCCGGAGGATGGGCTGAGACAAATGGAATCCGAATAAGAAGAAATCAAATAAAAGCTCGAGTTACAGACACGGAAGTTGACCGGTTGGGACAATTGAGCCCGAGAAGGGACGAAACATTAACAAGAGAAGAATTTAACGAATTGTTTAGCCTCTTTAATAGTATTGAAGCCTCTGCAACACCTATTTCTCTAGAGATTCAAACCATTGATTTTCCGGAGAAAATAGCAGAGAATACGCAAACGCTATTAGCGAAAATACCGCAAAGACCGACACTGACTGCGCGTGAACAGGAGTTGCTTCAGTCTTTCGGAATCGAAGTGCTTTCAAATGCGAAAGGCTTTTTATCAGTAAAGGCTCACGAGATTTGTCCAACCTGTTTGCAGCTAATTTCAGAAGAACATCGAACGGAGTCCCTGCGGCAAATTGAAGATATTCTAAATCGTGAAGTGGAAGAATACCGCGAAGAGTTAAAAAAACTAATCTTACCCGAAATTGATGCCGAGTATTACCAGTGCTATAGTATATTGGATCCTGAGATTCTTGGACAGATCCTTTTGCAGATAGCCTCCGTCAACGCCTCAATTGCAAGACACAATAAAGTTATCCAGAGCAAAATTGCAGACCCGCTTTCTCCCGTAGAATTTGATGGCTCTGGTGATGTGATAACGGCATATAAGCAGTTGAATAATCTCTTGGGTAAATTAGAAAGTAAGAGAGAGTCCTTTAATCAGGTTATTGCCAACAGACGAACCACGGAAAAAGAACTGCTAAAATTGAATGATGAGATTGCTCATTATGCGATTTATGCGGAGTATCAATCATTTCTATCACAGAAAGCTGCAAAACAAATAGCGGGTGAGAAATTACAACAACTGATTCAAGCAAAGCAAGTTCTCATCAATGAGCAGCAGTCCTTGGACGCACAGCGGAAAAATCTTCAAATAGCAGTTGAGCAGATTAATAAATCACTTTCGTATATCTTTTATAGTGATAGTCGGCTAAAATTACATCTCGAAAGTGATCAGATGTATCATCTAACGGTGAATGGGAAAGATGTTTTACCGGATAAAATATCGTGCGGTGAGCGAAATGCTTTGGCACTATGCTATTTCTTCTCAGAAATTGCAAAAGAAACTGAACTGCAAAAACTGTATCGTGATGAAATGCTTGTCGTCATTGATGACCCTGTTTCAAGCTTTGATATTGAAAATCGCGTTGGAATTTTGTCTTTCTTAAGGTATAAGTTAAACCAGATGCTCTTTTCCTGCGCAACGACAAAAGTTCTTATAATGTCGCATGATGTTAGCGCAATATTTGATTTGCAGAAAACCATGGATGAAGTTTCCGCAAATTGTGCTGGAGCAGGGAAACATGCTGAATATTGCTCATTTCAGCTTGTAAATAAGGAAATAATTCCGTTTAAAGCCAAATCACATAATGAATATACAAGGCTAATGGAGTGCGTCTATGAATATGGCTGTAATCCTGATCCTGCGGCGGAATTAACCATTGGCAATATGACGAGACGTGTTCTGGAAGCATTTTCGACATTTACATTTAAGGTAGGGCCCGATAAAGTAAGCTTGAATCCACGGGTACTTGCCCTGATTCCAGATCAAAACAAAAGAGCGTATTTCCAAAATTCTATGTACAGATTAGTTTTAAACACAGAGAGCCATTTACAGGAAACCGTACAAGGAGCACCGGAGATGAGTTTCTTTAGCCATCTTACTACCGGGGAAAAACAACGTACAGTCAGGGATGTCTTGTGCTTTATGTATTGCGTTAATCCGACTCATGTGTTGTCTCATCTTCCCAATGCGCAGAAAGAATTAGACAATTGGATGGCGAGTATAGTAAACTGAGCAATGTGGATACATGGTTAGAATTAGTGCAAGCAGTGTTCCAGATCAACTGATAAAAACAACTTCCAAGATGGGGTTGTGCCATTCCGTTCGGTGCTTGCTTCAGTATGAGGTGATGTAAATGCAAAAGAAAATCCTTGGTAGGACATTATCCCCAAAGACTAGTGATCTGGTCTCCAGCATGGAGGCCACATTCCGTTTTCCTGTTGAATACTATTCTATTTCCGCGATGCCAAACAAAAGCCGTGACGCACACGGAACTGTCGATCCCTTTGGCTCCAATGGGCAATACAAAGTTTGGCTGTCCTTGAATCTAACAGACGAACGGTTTGAGGCGAATCTGCTCCACGAACTCACCCATATCGTTCAGATCGAACAGGGATATCCCTGTGTCTGTAACAAAGATTCGGCTGATTATCATTCACCAGATCGCAGTTTTGTTGAGAGCCTCGGCTCGCGCTTAGGCAGCGCTGTGTTGGATGTCGATGTTCAGGAGCGTCTGCTTGAGGACGGTTACTCAAATTGTGAATTTGCAGAGGAAAATGCCGCTGGGCTCATTGGTAACAGTGACCACGACTATACCCGGCTTGACGACCCCCTAAATTATGCCATTTTTGTCACAAGTTTGCTTTTAACAGCCTCTCTCATTGGCGAGGCTACGAGAGAGGATCTCTACGCTGCTTACAACCGCTATCCTTCTGTTGTGAACGATGTTCGCTTCCTGTACGATGAAATGCGGAGAATTGGGGCCTCTACGCCAGAAAGGGCGGCGGCTTCCCTTGGCGCAATCATTGACCGCCTTTCCCTATGGCCGTACTACTTTATCCACTTAAAGGGACGACGCATTCGAACACGCAACGAATATCTAGCCTTTTTACAAGAATGCAACTAAATCTTTGATGTGTTTTCCTGACCGCTTTTGTACATTGCGTACTTCACCGGATTTTACACACGTTTCACCGAATCGCACATACTCTTTGCCCGCAGGTGTAATAGAGCATCGTGGGGCCGGCGCGCTATTATGCCCGCAGGACTTGAGATGCTCTGGCCGGAACTTGTTTTGTATTCTTTAACTACGTACAGTTCACAAATTCAAAATACTTTTCTTTTAGAAAGTAGGGAGACTATCAAAATGGGAGATACATATCCTGTAAAAGAACTAGGTGAAATGTACTGTAAACACCAGTACTCTAAACTAATCGAAATGGCGTATCCCGCCTTTGAAAAATTTGGCATACGAAAAGGTGCTCGTTGGCAAAATGATTGGAATTCATGCAAGCTTCTTTGTTCTGCTTTATTTTTGAGTGGTTATTACTACGATTGCCTAATTACGATGAAAGCAATGTTTTCGGATGTGAAATTTGAATCCGAGAACCTTGAAGCACACGACAGGGCTCACTTTGCTGAATGTGCTCTAGAATCATTATTATACTTCGTCTTTAACAAATCATCTTTGGTAGCGAACGTAGAGGAAAAAATTGAATTTGTTCTAAAAGAAGCACCGTTACACTATGGTAATTGCAATGAGTACGATGATAAAAAATTTCATTCTATCAAGAGTCTTTATGAGAAATACAAAGACGGAAAAGTGCCCTATTACTCAGTTTCTTTTTTTGCGCCTATAGTTTTGGATTTTGATCATTATACATTTGACTTGACAGGCGCACATCCATATCGCAGTATGACAATTAACAAGGAGAAACGTGGGACAGTTAATGGCACGGTATTTTCGGTAATGATTGACGGATTTATAAAGGCCGACTCTTGGTGGGAGGGACCTGTATGGGGTAATCGGCGAAAGTTAGCTGCAACGACGTTGGCTCTTAACCTTGTCAAGCATCGGTGTACAAGGGGTACAAACGAGATAAAATAGAAATGAGGGGCGATAGAGCGGAAATATCAGATTTTCCACTCTATCTGAACACGGTCGCTGGTGGCCTTGATCGTAGAGATCAAACCATCGGCGGCTTTTCTTTTGTCGTCAAAATCTATGCTCTCCCAGTTGTCGAGATAATAGGACAACTTCTTTATCTGCTGGGGCGATATGGTTTCAACGCTCAATTCGGCGATTGCCTTTGAAATGGTCTGGCGTCGGGTGTCCAGTTCTTCAATTTTTTTGTTGGCGTAGGCAAGCAAGGTCGCATTGGCTCCGGTCAGCGTATCCAGCAGCTTTTCAATTTCTGCCTCCACCTGTGCCAGCTC
>CDYU01015796.1_pt1 | contig 36092 bp, 35 predicted proteins | sample 480701 | NCBI WGS metagenome assembly CDYU01 (sample SAMEA3182105, study PRJEB8094) | gut metagenome | biome: human; feature: gut; material: Stool; isolation source: human stools | place: Canada | collected 2013-02-26 | reverse complement strand
CGCTGGGGGACAATGTGCTCATTGGACCCAATGTGACGCTGGCCACGCCCAACCATCCGTTTATCGCCGAAGAACGAGCCTATACAGATTACCCCAACGGCTGCCATGCGTTGGAGTATGCCGAACCCATCACCATCGGGGATCACTGCTGGCTGTGCGCCGGTGCGACGGTGTGCGGTGGCGTGACCATCGGAGCGGGAAGCATCATCGCCGCCGGCGCGGTGGTGACGCGTGACATCCCGCCCAACAGTATCGCTGCCGGTGTGCCCGCCAGAGTGCTGCGGCAGATCGGCGAGCGCGACCGCCTGCATGTATGGGAGAAGTATGTGAAGAACGAACTGCCCGATGCGCAGCGGTGACAACAAAATCTGGGAGCAATTACAAAAACCGTCTCAAACGTATCGTTTGAGACGGTTTTACTATACTGTTATTTTTCCAATGCTCATATCTCCTGCATTTCCTGCAAGCCCGCGCTGGCGGCCTTTTTGTTCTTATCAAAAGCATGGGTGTAGATGTCCAGCGTGGTGGAGGGCGGCATAGATCTTCCGCAGCCGCTTGGTGAAGGTGTCCGGGCGGATGAGCTGCCCGCGCTCGTCGGTGAACTTGATTATTCTGCGTTTTTTGATAGAATGAGCATATCGGGTGGCAGACATGAAGCAGATATGCGAATCTGCCCATGTGCAGTGGGCCTTGGGCGCGTCGATGCTGCTGTACTTCAAGGGCATCACCTCTGCGTTCCACGATATAGATTTAATGGTCGCTGACCATGACGCGGAATGTGTCCGCGGGATTCTATTGGAAATGGGCGAGCTCCGCCCAACTGACCCCGTGCCGAATCCCATGTACCGGACGAAGACCTTTATGGAATTCCTCATAGAATCGATCGAGGTCGATGTCATGGCAGGCTTTGCCATCGTGCATGAGGGAACGGTCTATGATTGTTCTCTGCGTGAAGAACAGATCGTGGAGAAAATGCCGCTTGGGACAGAAGCCATCCCGCTGCAATCGCCGCAGTTATGGTGCAAATACTATTGGCTGATGGGACGGCCTCAGAAGGTGGACATAATCGAGAAAGCATTGTTGTGCGGCATCACATCGCAGCAGTCTTCTCGAAATAATATGGAATAAAAAGCGGCATCGGATGTAAAAAAATCATTTGAAATTCCGATTTGCCTCTGCTATAATAGACGTACAGCGTGTGGCGTTTCTGCGTAAATCCAGTTGCAGAGCAGCCACACGCTTTTTTGCGGAATCGGGTGAGAAATGGCAAGATGGGAGAAAACTCCATAGGCAAATCGTGTAGCAGAAATGCGTAAGTCCGGATGTGTTGGGACTTACGCATTTTTTATTTTTTGAAAGAAAGGTGAATTATATGGAAACCGGAAATCAGTTTTTGGGGACGGAGCGTATCGGTAAGCTTATGCGCCAGTACGCCATCCCCTGCATCATCTCGCTGCTGGTGGGCGCACTTTACAACATCGTAGACCAGATCTTCATCGCCAACGCCAGCTATCTCGGCTCCTACGGCAACGCCGCCAATACGGTGGTGTTCCCGCTGACGGTGGTGGCGCTGGCTATCGCCGTCATGGTGGGCGACGGCTGCTGTGCCTTCGTCAGCATGGCGCTGGGCAGAAACGAGGTGGACAAGGCCAAGCGCAGCGTTGGCAACGCTGTTGTGTTATCGGTTGCCAGCAGTCTTGTTCTGACGGCGGTATACCTCATTTTTACAAACAGCATCATCGCCATGTTCGGCGGCACGGTGAATGAGGAGACCTTCCACCACTCGCAGGAATACTTCTTCTACATCACCATGGGCATCCCGTTCTATATGTTTGGTCAGGCTATGAACCCTATCATTCGTGCGGACGGAAATCCCAAGTTTGCCATGATTTCCACGTTGGCAGGCGCTGTTATCAACATCATCCTCGACCCTATTTTCATCTTCGTCTTCAAATGGGGCATGATGGGTGCGGCGGTGGCCACGGTCATCGGTCAGGTATTCACGGCAGTCCTTGCACTGTGGTATCTGCTGCATATGAAGATCATCAAGCCCGCCTCCGGCGACTATGCCCTGCGAGGGAACATCTGCGGACGGATGCTGACGCTGGGCATCACCAGCTTCCTCTCCCAGATCAGCCTCGTGGCGGCGATGGCGGCCATCAACAATATGCTCCGCAAATACGGTGCGCTGGACGCGGTGTTCGGGCAGGAGCAGTACGCGCAGATCCCCATGGCGGTGGTGGGCATCGTGATGAAGTTCTTCCAGATCGTCATTTCCATCGTAGTGGGCATGGCGGCAGGCTGCATCCCCATCGTGGGCTACAACATGGGTGCGGAGAAGAAACTGCGTGTTCGGGAGCTGTTCACCAAGATGCTGGTGGCCGAGGCGCTGGTGGGCGCGGTGGCGCTTGTGCTGGCGGAGGGCTTTCCCCGTCAGCTCATCGCCATTTTCGGTGCAGCCAATGAGAGCGGTTACTATACGGACTTTGCTATTAAGGCGTTCCGCACGTATCTCTGCATGATGATTCTCGCCTGCGTCAACAAGGCGTGTTTCATCTTTTTGCAGGCAGTCGGTAAGGCGCTGGCCTCCACGCTGCTGTCCATGTTCCGTGAGGTGGTGTTCGGCGTGGGCTTTGCTCTGCTGCTGCCGGTGTTCTTCGGCCTGGACGGCGTGCTGTATTCCATGCCGGTGTCGGATATTCTGACCTTTATTATCTCGGCCATTATCATCATGAAAACCTATCGGGAATTGAATACAGAAGGAGTGCAGACCGCATGAAAAACAGAGTTATTACCATCAGCCGCGAGTTTGGCAGCGGCGGACGCACCATCGGCAAAAAGGTGGCGGAAAAACTGGGCATCCCCTGCTATGACGCGGAGATCATTCAGGAAATGACGAAGCAGACCGGCTTTGCGCCGGATTATGTGAAGGAAGCGGGGGAGTACGCCCCCGGCGGTTTCCTCTCGAACGCTTTCTCTAACCGGATGCTCGGCCCCACCAACGAGGATATCCTGTGGGAGCGGCAGTACAAGGTCATTACAGACCTTGCCGCAAAAGGGCCCTGCGTCATCGTGGGCCGCTGCGCGGACTATATTTTGCGGGACACGGCGGACTGCCTGAAGGCCTTTATCCATGCGGGTCTGGCGTTCCGCGCCCACCGCATCGTGGAGGTCTACGGCGAGCGGGAGCAGTCCCCGGAGGAGCGCTTGCGGGATAAGGACAAGCGCCGCGCCGCGTATCATCGCTTCTACACCAATATGAAATGGGGCCACGCCCAGAACTACCACCTGACGCTGGACAGCGGCGTTATCGGCATCGACAAGTGCGTGGACATCATCGCGGAGCTGCATTGAAAGCTTTCCAGAAAAAAGTCTGAAACTCGTTAAAATATAAGTATACCCAAGGTATCACGGGAGTGCATCTGGTGCAGTGTGCGTTGGCGGCAGACTGGCGCGCACAGGCTGTTTGTTCACTGATCATCTCTCTGAAAAAGAGCATCCGTTCTGACCGGGCGGAGGCGGAGGGAGGTGAAATCAATGAAGCGCGTAAAGGCAGCGTGCATCCTGCAAACACTGGTGTTTGCACAGAAGGACGATTGCGGTCTGACCCGTGAGAAGCAGCTCAAGGTCAACCACGATGAAGTGAGTCGCTACAAGGCGACGATGGACAGAAGCCGCACCCGGTATCAGATCACCGAGGAAACCGAGCAGGCCGACGGCTCTGTGCTGGTCCGCGTTCGCAAGCAGTATAACGACAAAGCTGACGTAAGCGAATACTTCAACTAACGCCAAACCCGCCTGATGGAAGTCAGGCGGGTTTGTGATAGAAAGCGTGGGTATAATGAGTGAAATCTATGGGCTTGAACAGATCCGGCGGCGCATTTCAGAGCGATACCGAAGTGATCCGAAAATCCGCATCAATGTGTCCCTCCGGCAGCCGAGGCTGCATTTGCGCGATGTTCCGGTGAAGATCACGGGCGTCTATCGGCACATTTTTCAGGTGGAGGAAGACTCGTTCGGGAAGCCGAAGCGCCATGCGCTGCAATACGCGGATGTGCTGACGCACGATATTGAGCTTTTGGATATTTGAACGGTGGGCGTGTAGACCGGCTTGGGTGCATCCTAATACGGTGGTGCAAATCGCCTGACAGTGCTGAGCGGCATAATCGCGCAGGCAAAACGAACACAAAAAGCACTTTTCTGACAAGGTTGTATGGGGGAAGCTTTCCTTTGTGTGCTGTATAATAATGGCACAGACAAGGAGGTGGTTAGTATGATGAAAACGGGAGTGGCTGTATCTGGCGCGCAGACTACTATTTGACTACTACTGCAAAAAACCTCGGGAGCCTTGCCCTGCAAGACTTCTGAGGTTTTCTTCAAGATGTCCCCCAATTTGTGCAATCCCAATCAAACCACTGTGCCGCAGCGGTTTCCGGTTTGACAGCCTGATAACTCCGACTCTGTAGGCCGCTGGTTCGAATCCAGTCGGGCGTACCAAAAAGAGTTACCGGTATAGATACGTCTGGCGCAAAGCCAGGCGCATCAACTGTTTCCGGGCTTTTTTGAGTCCGGATTTTTTCTTTTGAAGCATAGATTTTTATGGAGGTTTCGGAGCAACTGACCGGATTTGAACTGGAGGATCTCATGTCCTGGACAGTTTCCACCCTCCGGCGCCCTTTTAGAGCGGACTTTTCTTTCGAAAAAAGCGGCATCATCGCAGAAAAAGGATCACAAATATTGGGGCGTCGTATTGTCGGCTTTGACGGGCCGAAAAAGCGGCGCCTTTTTTTGAAAGCAGATGGTCTGGAGGACGGCTATGAGGTGTTGGCGGATTTCAACGGCACTGTGCTGGCTGGAGTTCGGAGCAAACACGGCGTTCAATGGCGTAGAAGCAAAAAGACTCCCGGCATACCACGCACGTAGTATGCCGGGAGCTTTTGCGCGAAATTTACAGGTGTGCGGCGCGGCGCAGGTCAGAACGCGAGCAGGTTCAGTTCCGTGTCCGGGTCATGCTCGCTGCCCGCCGCGCCGGGAATCACCTCTGCGATCACCAAATCTCACTCGGCGTTGTTCAGAGCTTCATCCCACTTCCAGTTGCGGATCTCGGGCAGATCCACACCGTTGTCGCGGATATACTGGCGATGCTCCACCAGCTTATCCTGCATCTTCTGGACGAGGTATGCGCCGCGATTGCCCAACTGCGGCAGACGGCGCACCGTGTCGATGACCAGATCAAACCGGTCGATGTCGTTGAGTACCCGCATATCGAAGGGCGTGGTGATGGTACCCTCCTCCTTGTAGCCGCGGACATGGAGATTTTTGTTGTGGCGGCGATAGGTCAGCTCGTGGACGAGGGTAGGATACCCGTGATAGGCGAAGATAATGGGCTTATCCTTGGTGAACAGACCGTCGTATTCCTCGTCGGTCAGACCGTGGGGATGCTCCGTGTGGGGCTGGAGCTTCATCAGATCCACCACATTTACCACGCGGAGCTTCAGCTCCGGCAGCTCCTTACGCAGGATGCTGACGGCGGCCAGCGTTTCCAGCGTGGGTGTGTCGCCGCAGCAGGCCATGACCACATCCGGCTCCTCGCCCTGATCGTTGGAGGCCCAGCTCCAGATGCCGATGCCCTGTGTGCAGTGCTTCACCGCCTGCTCCATGGTCAGCCACTGCTGGCGGGGGTGCTTGCTGGCCACAATGACATTCACATAGTTGCGGCTCTTGATGCAGTGGTCAAAGCAGCTCAGCAGGCAGTTGGCATCCGGCGGCAGATACATCCGCACCACATCCGCCTTCTTGTTGGCCACATGGTCGAGGAAGCCGGGGTCCTGGTGGGTGAAGCCGTTGTGATCCTGCTGCCACACATTGGAGGTGAGGATATAGTTGAGGGAGGCGATGTCGTGCCGCCAGGGCAGCTCGCTGCACATCTTCAGCCACTTGGCGTGCTGGGCAAACATGGAGTCCACGATGCGGATGAACGCCTCGTAGCTGTCAAAGAAGCCGTGGCGTCCGGTGAGCAGATAGCCCTCCAAAAAGCCCTCGCAGAAATGCTCGGAGAGCATGGAGTCCATCACCCGTCCGTCGGGGTCGAGGTGGTCGTCAATGCCGGGGATCTGCTGGTCAAGGAAGCGGCGGCCGGTCACGTCGAAAACGGCCTGCAAGCGGTTGGACGCCGTTTCGTCCGGCGCGAAAATGCGGAAGTTCCGGGCGTCCATGTTCAGCTTCATCACATCCCGGACATAGGTGCCGAGAACGTACATATCCTGCGCCTCCACGGAGCCGGGGGCCTTGACGTCCACGGCATAATCCCGGAAATCGGGAGTACGCAGATCCCGCAGCAGCAGACCGCCGTTGGCGTGGGGGTTTGCGCCCATGCGTCGATTGCCCGCAGGGGGGAAGGACGCTACCAGCTCCACGGGCGTACCGTCGGCGTTGAACAGCTCCTCCGGCTTATAGGAACGCAGCCATGTTTCCAACTGGGCAAGGTGCTTTTCCGTGTCCGCGCCCATGGAGATGGGCACCTGATGGGCGCGCCAGCAATCCTCCACCGGCAGTCCGTCCACCTCCTTGGGGCCTGTCCAGCCCTTGGGGGTGCGCAGCACGATCATGGGCCAGCGGGGACGCTTGGCCTCACCGCTCTTTCGCGCCTCTCGCTGGATGCGCTTGATCTCACGGATCGCCGCGTCGAGAACGGCTGCCATCTGCTGGTGCATGGTCATGGGGTCGCTGCCCTCCACAAAGTAGGGCTTCCAGCCGCAGCCGAGGAAGAAGCACTCCACCTCCTCGTGGCTCATGCGGGAGAAGATGGTGGGATTGGCGATCTTGAAGCCGTTGAGGTGCAGAATGGGCAGCACCGCGCCGTCGGTAATGGGGTTGACGAACTTGTTGCCGTGCCATGAGGTGGCCAGCGGGCCGGTTTCCGCCTCGCCGTCGCCCACCACGCAGGCGGCGATCAGCGCGGGGTTATCCGCCACGGCGCCGAAGGCGTGGGCTAAGGAGTAGCCCAGCTCGCCGCCCTCGTGGATAGAGCCGGGAGTCTCCGGCGCTACATGGCTGGGAATGCCGCCGGGGAAGGAGAAGCGCTTGAAGAGCTTCTGCATACCCTCCTTGTCCCGGGTGATATTGGGATAGATCTCCGTGTAGCTGCCGTCCAGCCAGTCCTGCGCCACCATGGCGTTGCCGCCGTGACCGGGGCCGGAGAGATAGATCATGTCCAGATCATCGCGCTTGATGACCCGGTCGAGGTGCGTATAGATGAAGTTCTGCCCGGGGCAGGTACCCCAGTGACCCACCACGGTCTGCTTGATGTCGCTCTTGACGAGAGGGCGCTCCAGCAGGGGGTTATCCAGCAGATAGAGCTGGCAGGCGGTCAGATAGTTGGCAGTGCGCCAATAGGCGTCAAGCTGCCGGAGCTCCTGCTGGCTCAGGGGCGCCTTGCTGCCAAGGCGCACGCGGGATCTCAATGCGGACATGGGGATTCCTCCTTACAAAACAAAATATGAGATCGCTGTGGATGAAAGAAAACACACGGTCACAAGGAGGCGCACGGCTGCGCCGTCAGATGTGGAGGGCCTCCTCTTCTTTACATAAGCCGGGGTTCCACTCGTGGCAGCTTACTCCTTTACTTATACATTTTTATGTATAACATAGTACAAAAGCCGCTCTGCGTCAAGAAAGAACTTCCATACGGTATATGAAAACTGCTCAGCGGCCCAGATAGATGGACTGCTTGGCCAAAACCGACTGCAGAAGCAGATCATTGCAGGGGGTGGGGACGTGATGCTCCCGTCCCAGGCGGCACACGGCGCCGGTGATGATGCGGATCTCCGTTTCCTTGTGGTGGGTCACATCCTGCACCATGGAGCTGATGGTCTCGTCGGTCATTCTGGCGACCTCGAAGGCGTGAGCCAGCTCTGCGTCATGCTCCAGCGTGCAGCCGCAGGCGTTGGCCACCACGATGGCCTCCCTCCACCAGCATACGGGCCGCCTCGTGGGCGTAGAGATTGGCGTCTACAAAGCCGTTTTTCGTCTCCAGCAGGGCGCTCATGCCGTTGATGGCTACATTGGCCGGCAGCTTGTACCATATGCTGGCGGAGGATGAGGCATAGCGCCGCCAAAGCTCTGCGCCGCTTGACAGGCTTTGGTACAACACGGTTTTCTATTGACATCTCTGTTGCGTTTCCTGTAATATGATGTGCGAAATTAAACCTGACTTACAAATTAAGTAGAGCTTTCCGCGCAGGAGAAAGGCGGTGTCTGCGTATGCTTACGGTGCGGAACGTTTCCCGCGATCCGTTTTACAAATAGGCCTTTGAAGAATATATCTACCAGACGTATCTGGACGATGATATTTTCCTGCTGTGGCAGAACGCTCCGGCGGTGGTGGTGGGCAGCTATCAGAACATCTGCCGGGAGGTGCACGTGGAGACGCTGCGGCAGCGGGGGATCCCCGTGGTGCGCCGGATCAGCGGCGGCGGGACGGTCTATCACGATCTGGGGAATGTGAATTATACGTATATCGTCCGTGCCGGCGCTTTGGACTACGATGCCGTGCTTTCCCCGGTGATCGCGGCGCTGAACGCCATCGGTGTTCCCGCACGGAAGAACCGAACCTGTGACATCGCCATCGGCGATTTGAAGATCTCCGGCAGCGCCCAGCGGATGACAAAGGGGCGGCTGCTGCACCACGGGACGCTGCTGTTTTCCTCCGACCTGGGCGTGCTGGATCAGATCACCACCCACCGGAAAAACGACTGCTTCCAGAGCCGGGGGACACAGTCCGCCATCTGCACCGTCACCAATATTCGGGAGCATCTGGCGAGCCCCATGACCATCGAGGAATTTCAAGACCGGCTGCTGGAGCAGATGGTGCCGCCCGGGAGCCCCCGTCTGACGCTGACGGCGGAGCAGGAGGCGGAGGTCTGCCGTTTGCGGGACGAGAAGTACCGCAGCTGGGAGTGGACGTGGGGCAAGACGCCCGCCTTCACCTACGAGAAGTCCGGGGTCTTTCACGGCGCGCCCATCCGCGTGGCCTATCAAGCCAAGCGCGGCATCGTCTCGGATGCGGTTATCGACTGCGATGCCATCGACGGTGCGCTGGCGACGCAGCTGCTGAACGGTGCGCGCTTAGACCCGGAGGACTTTGCCGCCATCTGCCGCCGGTTGGCAGGCGATGGGGCGGAGGAATTGATGGACTGGCTCATGTGAAGCTGCTATCAGACACTTTTGAAAATCGTATGGCCGGGTACGGTAGAAAGGAACAGCACGATGGAAAAGAAGATCAATATGCCCAAGCTGGCACCGGAAATGGAGAGCGGCGTTTTGTGCGCGTGGCTGAAGGAGGAGGGCGACACCGTCGCCGCAGGCGAGCCGCTCTTTGAGATCGAGACAAATAAGGTTGTCAATCAGGTGGAGGCCACCGTCTCCGGCGTGCTGAAAAAGCAGCTGGCGGAGGAGGGCGACACCGTCTGTGTGGACACCGCCGTGGCGGTGGTGGAAGCGGAGTAAGACATGGAAAAGAAACCGGAGTGGCTGAAGGTTCGCTATAATCAGGACGCCGTCAACGAGGTGGCGGCGCTGATGCGGGATCTGAAGCTGAACACCGTCTGCAAGGAGGCCAACTGTCCCAATCTGGGCGAATGCTACCAGAAGCATACCTCCACCTTTATGATCCTCGGCAGCGTCTGCACCCGGAACTGCCGGTTCTGCAACGTCACCACCGGCCATCCGCTGCCCCCCGACCCGGAGGAGCCGATGAACGTGGCAACGGCAGCCAAAAAGCTGCATCTGCGCCATGTGGTGCTGACCTGCTCCACCCGTGACGACCTGCCGGACGGCGGCGCGGAGCAGTTCGCCAAGTGCGTCCGCGCCATTCGGGAGGTTTGCCCCGGCACCACCGTGGAGACGCTGATCTCCGACATGAAGGGCGACCACGCCGCGCTGGACACGGTGATCGCCGCCCATCCGGAGGTGCTGAACCACAACGTGGAGACGGTGCGGGAGCTGCAAGGCGCCGTGCGGCCGCAGGCGCGGTACGAGCGCTCTCTGGGTGTGCTGCGCTACTGCAAGGAGCAGGATCCCACGCTGCTGACCAAAACCGGCTTTATGGTGGGACTGGGGGAGACGGAGGAGCAGATCAGCCGTCTCATGGACGACATTTTAGAGACGGGCTGCGACATCCTCACCATCGGGCAGTATCTCCAACCCTCGCCCCAGCACTATCCGCTGGCGCGGTACGCCACGCCGGAGGACTTCGCCCACTGGAAGGAGCTGGCGTTGTCCAAGGGCTTCCGCCATGTGGCGTCCGCGCCGCTGGCCCGCAGCTCCTACAAGGCGTGGGAGGCGCTGGAGGACGTGCATGATCTATATTGAGACAGGCTCCACGGATGTGTATTACAACTTCGCTCTGGAATACTACTTCACGCTGGAAAAGCGTCTGCCGGAGACGGTGTTCCTTTTCTGGCGCACCACGCCCACGCTGATGGTGGGCAAGTACCAGAATGTGCTGGAGGAGATCAACAAGCCCTACGCCGATGCCCACGGCATCCATCTGGTGCGCCGCATGAGCGGCGGCGGCACCATCTATACGGACATGGGCGGCTGGCAGTTCACGTTCATTCAGCATAAGGAGGCCGGGGAGATCGAATTCAGCCAGTACATCGCCCCGGTGATCGGCGCGCTGGGGGAGATGGGGGTGAGTGCTGCCTTCAACGGCCGCAACGACCTGACCATTGACGGCAAGAAGTTCTCCGGCAACGCCCAGTACCGGCTGGGCGACTGCATCGTGCATCACGGCTCCCTGCTGTTTGACACGGACATCGCGCAGATGGTGGCGTCCACCACCGTGGACAGCTACAAGATCACCTCCAAGAGCATCAAATCCGTCCAGGACCGCGTGACCAACATCTCCGAGCATCTTCCCGCCCCCATGGACGCGGAGACGTTCAAGGCGACCATGGTGCGCCACATCATGAACGGCAGCACCGATACCTACACCGTCACACCGGAGGACGACGCCCGCATCCGGGAGATCGCCGGGGAGCAGTTCCAAAGCTGGGAGCGGATCTTCGGCAGAAGCCCGAAGTTCACCATCGACCGGACGGGACGCTTTGCCGGCGGGAAGGTGCAGTTCAAGCTGGACGTGCAGAAGGGGCTTATCCGGGACGCCGCCGTATACGGCGACTTTTTCTCCACGCTGGACGCAGATACCCTCTGCGCCGCGCTGATGGGCTGCCCCTATGAGCGGGGCGCGGTGCTGGCAGCGCTCCGCAGCCACGGCATCGACGGCGCGGTGTATCGCATTTCCGCCGAGGAGCTTGCGTCGGTGGTGGTCGACTGAACCGCTGTGCGCCTGTCCGTAGTGAAACTTACATTTCCATATTGCAGCAAGACCGCCTACAGAACACTGTAGACGGTCGTTTTTCTTTAATTTTCGCTTCTTGCGATTTCCAGAACAAAGAGCGAGCCGCAGGCTTCTCCCTCGGTTTTGAAGCGGTGATGCCGGACAGCTTCACCGGCAGGAGGTGTGAGCTTTTGCAAGACCCCGCCCCCTGTGGGCACAAAAAAACACCCCGGAGGGGTGAGACTATTCCCACTTTACCACCGCGAACCGCGCAATGCAAGAGAAAAATGCGGCTTTGCAACTATTTCTCTATGTTTCTACATATTGACGGCGAAATTCGTGGAAATATTGACATTTCAGCACATTGACACCCCGCCGCCGGCGGCGTAGGATAGGAGCATATTTTTTGACGGGAGATGGCGGGATGAAGTATATTTTCGTGACAGGCGGCGTGGTGTCCGGACTGGGCAAGGGTATCTGCGCCGCGTCGCTGGGCCGGCTGCTGAAGCAGTGCGGCCTGCGGGTGCGCAACCAGAAGTTCGACCCCTATTTTAATGTAGATCCCGGCACGATGAGCCCCTACCAGCACGGGGAGGTGTTCGTCACCGACGACGGCGCGGAGACGGATCTGGATCTGGGACACTACGAGCGGTTCGTGGATGAGGCGCTGGACGGCAACGCCTCCGTGTCCTCGGGCAAGGTGTTCTGGGCCGTGCTGAACCGGGAACGGCAGGGCGGCTATCTGGGGGGCACGGTGCAGATCATCCCACACATCACCGACGAGATCAAGCGGCGGGTCTACGCCATGGACGACGGCCAGACCGATGTGGTCATCACCGAGATCGGCGGCACGGTGGGCGACATCGAGAGCCAGCCGTTTCTGGAGGCCATCCGGCAGGTGGCGGCGGAAAAGGGGCGGGAAAACGTGCTGTACATCCATGTGCCGCTGATCGTGTCCATCCCCGGCAGCGGGGAGCTGAAAAGCAAGCCCACGCAGCACTCCGTCAAGGAGCTGCTGAGCGTGGGCATCCAGCCGGACGTGCTGGTGTGCCGCACCGACAGCCCCATCACGGAGGACGTGCGGCGGAAGATCGCTCTGTTCTGCAACGTGGAGGAGGACTGCGTCATCTCCAACGTGACGGCGTCCACGCTGTACGAGGTGCCGCTGCTGCTGGAGAAGGAGGGGCTGTGCCGGGTGGTGTGCCGCAAGCTGGGGCTGGGCGCCGGCGCGCCGGACATGGCCCACTGGCGGGCCATGGTGGACAGGATCCGCGGCGTACAACGGCGGGTGCAGATCGCGCTGGTGGGCAAGTACACGGAGCTGCACGACGCCTATCTCAGCGTGGCGGAGTCGCTGTTCCACGCGGGCACGGCCTGCGACAGCCATGTGGATATCAAATGGGTGGACTCCCAGACGCTGACGGCGGAGAACATCGGGGCGGCGCTGGGGGATTGCAGCGGTATTCTGGTGCCCGGCGGCTTCGGCGACCGGGGCATCGAGGGCATGATCCTGGCGGCGCAGTACGCACGGGAGAAGGGCGTGCCCTACCTCGGCATCTGCCTGGGCATGCAGATCGCGGTCATCGAGTTCGCTCGCCATGTGGCAGGCTGGGCGGATGCTCACAGCGCCGAGTTTTCCGGCACCACCGCCCATCCGGTCATCGACCTGATGCCCGATCAGGTGGGCGTCACGGACAAGGGCGGCACCATGCGGCTGGGGAAGTTCCCCTGCGTGCTGGCGGAGGGCTCCCGGGCCCGGGTGGCCTACGGCGCGGCGGAGATCTGGGAGCGGCACCGCCACCGGTACGAGTGCAGCAACGAGTTCCGGCCGGAGCTGGAGGCGGCGGGCCTGCGCATGGCGGGCACGTCACCGGACGGGCGGCTGGTGGAGATCGTGGAGCTGCCGGAGCACCCGTGGTATGTGGGCTGCCAGTTCCACCCGGAATTCAAGAGCCGTCCCGACCGGCCCCACCCCCTGTTTCAGGGCTTCGTGGCGGCGGCGCTGGCGCATCAGGGATAAAAGGCAAAAAATAGAGACGGCACAGCCGTCTCTATTTTTTGCCTTTTTACTTGTCGTCGACCCGCAGCTCCAGCACGTCGGGGCGGGCGTAGTGGCCCACGCAGTCCAGCTCCATGCGGCTGGCGGGCACCTTCTGCATGTCCAGATCGGCGTAGATAACGGCCTCCCTGTCCCACACCGTCTCCGACGCCTCGTGGCCGAAGGGGTCGATGAAGCAGCTGCCGCCGCGGCAGGCAACGTCCGGCAGGGCGGCGATCTCCGCCGCGGCGCTGACCGTCTCCGGGTAGTCCTCCCGGCGGAAGATCAGGTCGGCGTTGATGAAGTAGCAGTGACCCTCGATGGCGATGTGGCGGATGGTGTTCTGCCACTCGGGGTTGTCGTTGGTGTTGGGGGAGATATACAGGCTGATGCCCTTCTGGTACAGAGCCACGCGGGCCAGCGGCATGTAGCTTTCCCAGCAGATGAGGCTGGCCATGGGGCCCCATGGGGTGTCCATGACGGGGAAGTAGTCCCGATCGGCGTCGCCCCAGACCACCCGCTCGCTGCCGGTGGGCTTCAGCTTGCGGTGGTTCATGGCGCGGCCGTCCGGCGCGATCATCATATTGGAGTTGTAGAGCGTGCCGGTGACGGCGTCGCGCTGGGAATAGCCCATGCTCAGGTAGACGCCGAGGGCGGCGGCTCTGTCCCTGAGCTGCTGCATCTCGGGGCCGTCGGCCAGCAGGGAGTTGTCGTAGTATTGCTTCCAGTCCTGGCGGCCGTCGGCCCTGCGGCTGCCCACGGTGAAGCCGAAGGTCATGCCGTAGGGGTAGCCGGGGAGGAACAATTCGGGAAAAACAATGAGCTCTGCGGCGTTGGCGGCGGCTTCGTCCATGAGACACAGGGCCTTTTCCAGAGAGCGGGCCTTGTCGAACATGACGGGGGTGGCCTGCACGATGGCGGCGCGGCAGGTGTTTTTCAGCTCTCGCATGAGGGAATCCTCCTTTAGAAATTTGTGTGAAATATCTGAAAATGAGAGAAAATTTTTTCCATTATACGGGGGCAGGGCAGAAAGTGCAAGAGGGTTTTCAGCGGATGATCGCGGGAAAGCGTCTCCATGCTGCGGCATGGGGACGCTCTTTTTTGCGGGTGCGGGAAAAAATTTCAGGGAGTTTCGGGGAAATGGGCAACTGCGGCGGGGGAGAGCGGGGGAGGTAGGAGGTGAGAGCGCGATGAACGAGACGAGACGCGCCCGGGGTGACCGGGAGGCCCCGTGGGCCGAGTGCGGCCTGTGCGGCGGAGAGATCAGCTGGGGAGAGCGGTACTACCGGGTGGCCGGCGAGAACGTGTGCCGGAAGTGCCTGGCGGACTTCGCCGCACAGATCCTGGCGGTGTACGAGGTGAAAGGGGGAGAGGACGTATAGGCAGGAGGAGCGGCATCCCGTGGGAGGACATACGGGAGCGGTATGAGGAGGGCGGCGTGACGCTGCGGGAGCTGGCGGAGCGGTACGGTGTGACGGAGCGGTCGGTGTATCTGCACGCACGGAACGAGGCGTGGGAGGGCCCCCGGCGGTGGAGCCTGCGGCGCGGGGGCGAGGCGCAGACCGAGCTGGCCCGGACGGCCCGGCAGCTGTACTGGGCGGCCACCGCCGCCGTCGACCGGATGGATCTGGACGAGGCGGGGGTGAAGGAGATGAAGGAGCTGGCGGGGCTGATGCAGGCGCTGATCTCGCTGGAGCGGGCCATGGAGCCGCCCAAGGCGGAGAAGAAGGAAAAGGGGACGGTGCTGGTGGTGCTGTCCGACGAGGCGGAGGAACTGAGCCGATGAGAGGGGACACCATGGCGCTGGGGACGCCCAACCCCCGGCAGCGGGAGTTTCTGGCGTGCCGGAGGAAATATGTCGCCTTCGGCGGCGCACGGGGCGGCGGCAAAAGCTGGGCCGTGCGGTGCAAGGCCAAGCTGCTGGCCCTGCGGTATCCGGGCATCCGGCTGCTGCTGGTGCGGCGGAGCCTGCCGGAGCTGGAGAGCAACCACCTGACGTTCCTGCGCGGCGAGCTGGCGGGGGTGGCGGAATACCGGGCCGGGGAGCACCGGTTCGTGTTCGGCAACGGCAGCACGCTGCAGTTCGGGTACTGCGGACGGGACGCAGACCTCGACCGGTATCAGGGCGCGGAGTACGATGTGATCTTTCTGGACGAGGCTACCCAGCTGAAGGAGCAGTGGATGCGGCAGATCGCCGCCTGCGTCCGGGGCGTCAACGACTTTCCCAAGCGCATCTACTACACCTGCAACCCCGGCGGGCCGGGGCACGGGTACATCAAGCGGCTGTTTATCGACAGGCGGTACGAGCCGGGGGAGATACCGGAGGACTACGCCTTTATCCCGGCGCGGGTCACGGACAACACGGTGCTGCTGGCGCGGCAGCCGGAATACGTCCGGCAGCTGGAGGCGCTGCCCCCCAAGCTGCGGCGGGCGTGGCTGGAGGGCTGCTGGGACGTGTTTGCCGGGCAGGTGTTCCAGGAGTTCACCGACGATCCGGCCCACTACGACGACAGGCGGTACACCCATGTGATACGGGCCTTTGACGTGCCCAGAGAGTGGAACGTGTACCGCAGCTACGACTTCGGCTACGCCAAGCCCTTTTCCTGCGGCTGGTGGGCGGTGGATCACGACGGGTGCGTGTACCGCATCGCGGAGCTGTACGGCTGCACCGGCACGCCGGACGAGGGGGTGCTGTGGACGCCGGAGAGACAGTTCGCAGAGATACGGCGCATCGAGGAGGAGCACCCGCTGCTGCGGGGGCGGCAGATACAGGGGGTGGCCGACCCGGCCATCTGGGACGCCAGCCGGGGCGAGAGCATCTATGAGACGGCGCTGAAGCACCGCATCTTCTTCGTGAAGGGGGACAACCGGCGCATCGCCGGGTGGATGCAGATGCACTACCGGATGACCTTCGACGCGGAGGGCTACCCCATGCTGTATGTATTCGAGAACTGTCGGGCGTTCATCCGGACGGTGCCGGGGCTGCTGTACAGCCGGACAGATCCGGAGGATGTGGACACCAGTCAGGAGGATCACGCGGCCGACGAGAGCCGGTACTTCTGCATGACAAGGCCCATCGCGCCGGTGCGGACGGAGCGCCGGGAGATCGCCGACGACCCGCTGGAGCTGCGGACGGGCCGGTTCGGCAGCTGGGGCGGCGTGAGAAAAATCTGAGGGCCGCTGCACCGGGACGTGCAACAACCGGAGGGCGGCGGACAGAGACAGTAACAAGGAAAGGAAGGTGCGGCATGGAACAGGAGGTCATGAGGCCCAGGATCGGCACGCAGGAGGTGCTCCGGGCGGCGGAGATCCTGCGGAAGTACCGGCAGGGCAAGGAAAATCTGGACAAGCGCGTCATCGACAACGAGCAGTTCTGGAAGCTGCGGCACTGGGAGCAGATGGAAAAGGCCGGGGAGGGCGGCAATCCCGCCGACCCCCAGCCGGCCAGCGGATGGCTGGTGAACTGTATTCTGTCCAAGCACGCGGACGCCATGGACAGCTATCCGGAGCCGACGGTGCTGCCCAGGGAGCCGGACGACCGGGAGGAGGCGGAGAAGCTGACCCGCATTCTGCCGGTGATCCTGCAGAACAACCGGTTCAAGAAGGAGTATGCCAAGGCGTGGTGGAACAAGCTGAAGTCCGGCTGCGCCGTGTACGGCGTGTTCTGGGACGACCGGAAGCTCCACGGACTGGGGGACATCGACATCCGCAGCATGGATGTGCTGAATCTGTTCTGGGAGCCGGGGGTGCAGGACATACAGGCGTCGGAGCACTTCTTCTCCACAGAGCTGGTGCCCGATCACCGGCTGGCGCGGGCGTACCCCCAGCTGGAGGGGAAGCTGGGGCGCGGCGGCGCGGCGCAGGTGAGCCGCTATCTCTACGACGACAGGGTGGACACCTCCGGCCAGTCGCTGGTGGTGGACTGGTACTACCATACGGAGGAGGATGGGCGTCCGGTTTTGCAGTACTGCAAGTTCGTGGGGGAGACGGTGCTGTACGCCACGGAGAATGATCCCGCCTACCGCGGGCGGGGGTGGTACGACCACGGGCAGTACCCCTTTGTGTTCGACGTGCTGTTCCCGGAGGAGGGGACGCCCTGCGGCTACGGGTATGTGGATCTGTGCAAGTCGGCGCAGAAGCAGATCGATCTGATGAACCAGGCCATCCTGAAGAACACGCTGGCGGCGGCCACGCCGCGGTTCTTCATCCGTTCCGACGGGGCGGTGAACGAGGCGGAGTACGCCGACTGGACGCGGCCCTTCGTCCACACCAACGGCAATCTGGGGGCGGACTCCATCGCGCCCATCCGTGTGCCCACGCTGGACAGCGTGTATGTGGCCATCCTGCAGAACAAGGTGGCGGAGATGAAGGAGACGGCGGGCAACCGGGACGTCATGGGCGGCGGCACCGCCGGGGGCGTCACGGCGGCCACGGCCATCGCGGCGCTGCAGGAGGCCGTCACCGCCGCCGACAAGGCGGTGATCTATCCCGGCGAGGGCGGCAGGGACGGCTGTGCCGTGTACGGCTGCCTGTTTCTGGGCAAGGGCGCTTACGGCGTGGTGGATCTCAGCGAGGGCACGGAGGTCATCGTGAAGCCCCGCGGCTCCTCCGGTACCGCCGATCCGCTGGATCAGCGCTCCAGCGTGGGCTGGAAGGGCATCCATGCCGCCGCCATTCTGTACGACGAGTACATGGTGCGCGTGGAGTGCGGCTCCAGCTACTCCGGCGAGGACAAGGCGAACTGACACGGCGCGGGAGGGGTCTTTGACCCCTCCCGCTGTGAAACGGAACGATGAAAGGAGAAGGGCGTTGTGAAAGAGAAGATGGTGAGTATTTTTCTGCCCCGCGGCAGAAAGAACGAGGAGAATTTCGTGATCGTGTCCGTCAACGGGCGCAGCTGGAAGATCATGAAGGGCGTGCAGGTGCAGGTGCCCGGCTATGTGGCGGAGGTGCTGGAGAACAGCCGCATGATGGCCGAGACGGCGCGCCGCTATGTGGACGAGCGGGCCAACTGAGGTGGCGGCCATGGACAGGCTGACGGCGGGGCAGCTGCTGGGCAGAGTGGACGCTCTGCTGCCCAATCAGTACAGCAGGGCGGAGAAGATGCAGTGGCTGGCCCAGGCGGAGGGCTTCGTGCTGCGGGAGGTGCGGCAGGCGGAGGGGGCGCTGCCGGAGGTGACGGAGGGCTACGTCCTGACGGCGGAGGCCCCCTACGACGAGCTGTACCGCCACTATGTGGAGGCGCAGATCCACTACGCCAACGGGGAGACGGCGCGGTACAACAACGCGGCGACCCAGTGGAACAACGCCTTCCTGACGTACAAGGACTACTGCTGCCGCAGCGCGGCACCCCGCCGCGTCACGGCGGCGCTGCGCCTGTTTTAAGGAGGTGGGGGGATGTTTTTTCCCAAGCTGACGGCGCCGCCCCAGCAGCGGGTCACGGCGGATCGGTTCCTGGGGCTTGACCGGCGGGCGGGCAGCGCCATGGGCGGCATGCAGGATATGGAGAACCTGTGGGCCGGGGGCTATCCGGCGCTGGAGACAAGGCCCGCACGGGGCACCGTCGCGGCGGTGAAGGCACCGGGCGGCCTGGTGTGCCGGGACGCGCCGGTATGGGTGGACGGCACGGCGCTGTACGTCAACGGCGTCCGGACGGGACTGACACTGACGGAGGGCGATAAGCAGCTGGTGAGCATGGGCGCGTACCTGCTGATCTGGCCGGACAAAAAGTTCATCAACACGCAGGAGCTTACGGAGTTCGGCGGGCTGGAGAACCGCACGGTCACCACCGGCGAGGTGACGATCTCACTGTGCAGGAGCAGCGGCGAGGCACTGGGAAGCTACTCCATCGGGGAGGAGGCGCCCGCGTCGCCGGGGACGGGCAGCCTGTGGATGGACACGGCGGACGGCGAGCCGGTGCTGAAGCGGTACGACGGCACCTCATGGCTGGAGGTGGAGGACGTGTGTACCAGGGCGGCGTCCGCCGGTATCGGACGGGGCTTCCGGGCCGGGGACGGCGTGACCGTGGAGGGCTGCGAGACGGAGGGGGTGGACGGACTCCACGTTTTGCAGGCGGCGGACGACGACTGGATCGTGCTGCCGGTGATGTGCCGGACGGTGGGCAGTCAGACGGCGGCGGTGACGGTGAAGCGGGCCGTCCCGGACATGGACTTCGTGGTGGAGCAGGGCAACCGGCTGTGGGGCTGCAAGTACGGCATTGTCAACGGCGAGGCGGTGAACGAGATCTACGCCAGCAAGCTGGGGGATTTCCGGAACTGGAACAGCTTCGCGGGGCTGAGCACCGACAGCTATGCGGCGTCCCGGGGCTCCGACGGTGTGTTCACCGGGGCGGCGGCGTGTATGGGCGGCGTCATCTTCTTTAAGGAGGACTGCATGGAGCGGGTATATCCCAGCGCGGCAGGCGCGCACCAGATCGTGACGGTGCGGTGTCCCGGTATCCGGAAGGGGTGCGGAGGCAGCGCGGCGCTGGTGGACGGGACGCTGTTCTATGTGGGTATCAACGGTGTGTACGCCTTTGACGGCAGCATGCCGTCCTGCGTGTCACAGCCGCTGGGGAGCGTGCGGTACGCCGGTGCGGCGGCGGCCGGGTGGAACGGACAGTACTGGCTGGCGGCGCGGGACGAGGCCGGGGGACGGCATGTGCTGGTGTACGACACGGCCCACGGCCTGTGGCACCGGCAGGACGACGCGGACATCATGGCCTTCGCCGTGTGCGGCGGGGCGCTGTACGGCCTGACCCGCAGCGGGGCGCTGCTGGATCTTACCGGAGGCAGCGGCGAACCGGAGGAGACGGTACGGTGGATGGCGGAGACGGGCGAGCTGGGTCTGTCGGCACCGGACAGCAAGTATCTGACGCGGCTGGAGCTGCGGGTGCAGCCGGAGAGACGGGCGCGGCTGGAGGCGCTGGTCAGCTATGACGGCGGACGGCGCTGGGAGAAGCTGGGCGAGGTCATCGGCGGAGACGGGCAGACCCGGGGATATCTGCTGCACCTGCGGCCCCGGCGGTGCCGCCAGCTGCGGCTGCGGCTGAAGGGCACGGGACGGTGCCGGGTATACAGCCTGTCGGCGGTGTATGAGAAGGGAAGTGACGGCCCGTGAGCGCGCTTCCCATGCCCGCCAGTCCGGCGGGGAGTCTGCGGCAGCAGGTGATGCAGCAGTACGCCTATCTGTTCCAGATGGCGCAGCAGCTGAATCTGGCGCTGGAGCAGCTGGAGCAGGCCGAGAGCGGTACGGTGCGGGCGGCCGGGGCGGCCTCCGGCGGCGCGGCGGCGGGCGGTACAAAGCTGGCGGCGGCAGACCGGCAGTACCAGAAGCTGCGGAGCATGATCGTCAAGACGGCGGATCAGGTGCGGCACACCAGAGAGGAGCTGACGGCGCGGCTGCAGGAGGAGTATGTGGCGGTGTCGGATTTCGGCAGCTATGTGGCGTCCCTCAGCGCGTATCTGGAGGCGAATCCGGAGGCCGTGACCCAGTATTACAGCTTTTTCTCCGATCTGAAGGCCGATGTGGAGGCGGTGGACGCCGCGTTCCGCCACTACAAGGTGGACACGGAGGGCTACATCCGCACGGGCATCGTCAGCTATGACGGGGCGGTGCCGGTGTACGGCGTGGCGGTGGGACAGGACCTGGTGTGCCGGGAGGTGGACGGCGAGCAGGTGGTGGAGCAGAACAACTTCCGGGCAGTGTTCACCGCCACGCGGCTGTCGTTCTGGCAGGACGCCACGGAGGTGGCCTATGTGTCCAACAACCGGCTGTACATCACCAATATCACGGTGCTGGGCGGCATCGCCATAGGGGACTGGAGCGTGGAGGCGGCGGAGAGCGGCCTTGCGTTCCGGTGGATCGGAGGGTAAGGCATGAGCATCACATTGGATACGGTGAACTGGGGGAGCGCACCCAACATCGGCGTCACGCTGGCCTACGACAGCCAGCGCTCCGGACAGGACATGCGCTACCGCATCTATGCGTCGCTGGCACCGGTGACAGGCGGCTCCTACTTCGGGTATCCCGTCTATATCTCGTTGTATCTGGACGGGGACTGCGCGGTGAGCGGCGGCACGGTAAAGGCGGCGTCGCCCGACCGGTGGAGCAGCGCCATCGAGTACGACAGCGGGTGGATCACGGTGTCCGGCAAGAGCGGCGGCACCACGGCGCTGACGGTGCGGCTGTACAGCGGCTCCGGCTCCAGCCGCGACCAGCGGTACAGCTATGCGCTGGACGTGGAGCCGGGCAGCTCGGCGGAGGATTTCAGGCTGGCGGCGGGGGACGCCGCCATCGGGCAGACAGGGACGCTGACGGTGACGAAGCCCGGCAGCGGCTATACGTTCCGGTTCAGCTACGTCTTCGGCGGGGCGTCCGGCACACTGGGCGGCGCTTCGCTGAAAACGGTCAGCAGTACGGCGGCCAAGGCGGTGTATCAATGGACGGCGCCCGCCGCGCTGGCGGAGCAGATCCCCAACGCCCTGCGGGGCGCGGGCACCATGACCATGGACATCTACGACGGCGGCGACTATGTGGGCAGCGTACAGGCCCCGTTCACCGCCTATGTGCCGGAGACCATGCGGCCCACGGCCACCTTGCAGGTAACGGTGGTCAACGACAACGCGGCGGTGAAGGGCTGGGGCCTGTGCGTGCAGGGGCTCAGCCGGGTGCGGTACACCGTGAAGGCTGCCGGTACCGGCGGCGCATCGGTAAGGACGTGCCGGTTCAGCTTTGCGGGGCAGACGATGGCGGGTACCTCCGGCACCACGGCGCTTATCGGCAGCGCGGGGTCGCTGAAGCCGTCGGCAACGGTGACGGACAGCCGGGGGCGGTCGGTGACAGTGACGGGCAGCGCCGTGAAGGTGTACGCCTACCACCAGCCGGTGATCTCTGACAGCACCGTGGTGCGGTGCGGCGCGGACGGCACCGCCGCGGACAGCGGCGCGTATCTGAAGGTGCGGTGCACGGCGTCCTGCGCCGCCGTGGAGGGGAGGAACACCGTGCAGGTGCGGGCGCGCTACCGTCCCATGGGCGGCAGCTGGAGCGGCTACACTACCCTGACCAGCGGCGCGGAGAGACTGTTGGGCGGCGGGCTGGCGGCCACGGCGTCCTATGAGGTGGAGCTGACCGCCGCGGACACGGTGGGCAGCGTGCGGACGGTGCGGTACACGGCGGCCACATCGCAGGTGACGCTGCATCTGCGCAGCGGCGGCAAGGGCGCGGCCTTCGGCAAGTACGGCGAGCGGGAGGCGCTGGAGTGCGCGTGGCCGGCGGTGTTCTACGGCGACGCGGAGGTGACCGGGGCGCTGACGCTGGGCGGGAAGCCGCTGGCGGACGTGCTGTGGCCGGTGGGCTGCGTGCGGCTGACGGCGGAGGCCATGCCGCCCGTGCCGTCGCCGGAGGGCGCGGTATGGGAGAGCGTGGACACCGGCATGGTGGGCCTGCACGCGTGGCGCAGGACAACATAAGGAGAAAGGACGGAACCAATGGCATCGACGTATACAATGGTGGCATACGGCTCGCAGGGCGACGCGGTGCGCCAGCTGCAGAGCGAGCTGAACAGGCACGGCTATCAGCTGGACGAGGACGGCGTTTTCGGTAAGAAGACCCGCGCCGCCGTGCGGGACTATCAGAAGAAGAACAGCCTGCGGCTGGACGGCATCGCCGGAGACGAGACATGGGGCAGTCTGCTGGCGTCGCCCACCCCGGCAGAGGAGACGACGCCCGCCCCCGTGGCCAGGCCATCGGCAAAGACGGCGGAGGCGCTGGCGAGACTGGAGAAGGGGTACGCGCCCTCGGAGGATGTGACGGCGGCGCAGGCCTACCGCGACAGCGTGGCGGCGCTGCGGCCCGACGCATACGACTCCGCCTACCGGCAGCGGCTGGCGGCGCTGTACGACGAGATCGAGGGACGGCAGGCGTTTTCCTACGACCCGGAGACAGACAGCGCCTTTGCGCAGTACGCCCGGCTGTACCGGCAGAAGGGCCGCGCCGCCATGGAGGACACCATGGGACAGGCGGCGGCGCTTACCGGCGGGTACGGCTCCAGCTACGCGGAGAACGCGGGGCAGCAAGCCTACGGGCAGTATATGCAGGAGCTGATGGCGCTGCTGCCCCAGCTTCGGGAGCAGGCACAGGCGGCCTACGACCGGGAGGGACAGGCGCTGCAGACGCGGTACGACCTGCTGGACAAGCAGGAGAAGGCGGACTATGACCGCTGGCAGGACGGCATGTCCGACTGGGAAAAGCAGCTTTCGCTGGCGCAGGAGCAGTACGACAGCGTCAGCCAGCAGGACAGAAGGCTATACGAGACGCTGCTGACCCACTACCGCAGCATGGCCCAGCAGGAGCAGAAGCTGGCGGCCTCCGGCGCGGAGGTGGACAGCGGGGAAGCGACGGCTGCCAGCGAGTCCTTGAGCTCCACGGCGGCGGACAGTCTGTACCGCGCCATGGGGAACTATCTGAAAAAGGGCAAGACCCAGGCGGCGCAGGCGCTGCTGGAGCAGTACAGGAGCCGCATGACTCCGGCGCAGAGGAAGAGCTTTTCCGGGCTGTTCGGCAGCTACGGCCAGACGGCGGCCCTGTGACCGGCGGGGAAAAACTGTTGCATTCGCGGGCGGGGTATGGTAACATAGCTTCGGCGCTGAGGTGCGGGACGGCGAGCGCGCTGTCCCGCATTTTTTTGGCAAACGCCCCCGAAAGGAGAACAGAATGGAGAAAAAAGGACATTTTTTGCGTAAAATAGCGGGATTGATGGCTGTGGTGATGCTGCTGGCCATGTGCGCGGGCTGCGGGCAGAAGCCCGTACAGCCGGAGAAGCCTGTGGAGCCGGACACCACGGATACGGAGCAGCCCACGGATATCGTGCTGGTCCAGCCGGACGACGCGGAGGTGCCGGTGGACTTTGAGACGGCGCAGAAGGCGTGGCCCGATGCCTACGCCTACATCAAGATCCCCGGCGCCAGCAACATGGCCATCCGGGAGGGCAACTTCCTGGTGCAGCGGCCCGGCGACGACGACTACTATCTGTACCGCGATCTGGACGGCAAGGACAACAAGGCCGGTACGATGTATACGCAGGCCAGCTTCAACAAGCCGGACATGAGCGATCCCGTGACGCTGATCTACGGCCACAACATGCGCAACGGCACCATGCTGGGCGGACTGCGGAACTACGCGGACGCCATGAGCTTCGGCGACGATACCGTGGTGGAGATCTATCAGCCGGGGCGGAGGATGACGTACCGTATTTTCGCGGCCATCCCCTACGACGGCACCAACATCCTGTACTACCACGACTTCACGGATGAGCAGGTGTTCACCGACTTCTTCGCGGCGCTGGGCAAGGCGGCCACGGATAAGAGCTACACCGGCAGCGACTACAAGAACGGCTTCTGCCCCGCCGTGGGCAGCGTCCATGTGAACCGCGACGACCTGCCGGAGTGGGGCGACAAGGTCATTATCCTGTCCACCTGCGTGGGCGACGACATTCACCGCTATCTGATGATGGCGAAGCTGGTGGAGGACTCCGCCGAGCCGCTGAAGATGACCCGGGAGGAGGCCGAGAAGGCCGGCCTGACCGACAAGATCATCGGCGTGGAGAAGGCGGAGGATGCCGCGGGCAGCGGCGCTGCCGCTCAGACGGACGGTACCAAGACCGATTCCGCCAAGAAGGACAACTGAAGAAAAATCGCTCCTCCCGCTGTGCGGGAGGAGCGATTTTGCATGCGTTACAGGGTGTCCGGGAGGGTGAAGCGCGTCCATGGCTCCGTCTGCGGCGGCGGACAGGAGAACGTCAGGGCCGCGCCGGTCTGGGGGTGGTCGAAGGACAGGCGGTACGACCACAGGGCGATGGGCCACGGCGCGTCGTCCGCGCCGTACTTGCGGTCGCCGGACAAGGGAAGGCCCCGGGAGGCGAACTGTACGCGGATCTGGTGGGTGCGGCCGGTGTACAGTCGGACACGCACCAGCGTCAGACCATCGGCGGTGTCCACGGTGCCGTAGGACAGGCGGGCCTCCCGTGTGTCAGGGGAGGGGGCGCTCGCCACATAGGTCAGGCGGCGCTGGGGATCCCGGGCCAGCAGGTCGGTCAGCTCGGCGGCGGGCCGGGACGGCGCACCGCGCAGGACGGCCAGATACTCCTTGGTGAAGCGGTGGTCGCGCAGCTGCCGGGACAGCAGGGACGCGGCCGCGCGGCTGCGGGCAAAGACCATGACGCCGGATACCTGTGCGTCCAGCCGGTGAACGGTGCGGATGCAGTCGGTGTGCAGCCGGGCGCGGAGCAGCTCCGGCATGCCGCCGGGCTCGTCGGTGGACAGCACGCCTGCGGGCTTGACGGCCACCACGATCCGTGCGTCCTCGTAGAGAATGTCCAAGGGCGTCGCCTCCTTCGTGGGGTCAGTGTACCACAAACGGCGGGGAGATGCAAATTTTGCTTGACAGGGGAGGTCTAATGCGTTAGACTTAGTACAAGAGGACTAACGGAGTAGACCTGCGGAAGGAGGAGATGCGTTTGGAAACGCCGAAGATATTTGACAGCGAGCTGCGGCTGTGTGAGATCCTGTGGGAGCACCAGCCGGTGAAGAGCAGCGAGCTGGCCCGCCTGTGCGCCGAAAGGCTGGGGTGGAAGAAATCCACCACCTACACGGTGATCAAGCGGCTGACGGAGCGGGGCGTCGTGAAAACGGAGAACGCGGTGGTGACGGCACTGGTGTCGCGGGACGAGGTGCAGTGTGCCGAGAGCCGCGCGTTCGTGGAGCGGAATTTCAGCGGAAGCCTGCCGGGCTTTTTAACCGCCTTTGTGGGCGGGCGCGGACTGTCGGCGGAGGAAGCGGAGGAGCTGCGGCGCATGATCGCCGCCTTTGAGGAGAAGCGCGATGAGTGATATTTTTCTGCGGATCGTGGAGCTGTCGTGGCAGGCGGGCGTGCTGGCGCTGGTGGTGATGGCGGCGCGGCTGGTGCTGCGGCGGGCGCCCAAGTGGGCGATATGCATGCTGTGGGCGCTGGTGGCGGTGCGGCTGGTGCTGCCGTTCTCCCTGCAGAGCCCGGTGAGCTTACAGGCGGAGCAGAGCCCCGTGGCGGCGGCGCTGTACGACCTGCCTCAGACCCGGACGGAGGCGGCGGACACATCCGTGACGCCCGCCGCCGAACCGGCGGAGCCGCTGCCGTCCGCGCAGACGGAGCGGACGGTGGCGACAGGCCCGGCGCAGCAGCCGGTACAGGCGGCGCGGCCCGCGGTGACGCTGGAGCTGCTGGCGGCGGTCTGGCTGGCGGGCGCGGTGATGATGCTGACGTATATGCTGGCCAGCTATCTGCGCATCTATTACCGGGTGCGCACGGCGGTGCGGCTGGAGGACAACGTGTACCGCTGCGGCCAGTGGGGCACGCCCTTCGTGCTGGGCCTGTTCCGGCCCCGCATCTATGTGCCGGAGGATATGGACGAGGCCGACCTGCCGCAGGTGCTGGCCCACGAGCGGTGCCACATCCGGCGGGGCGACCACGCGGTGAAGCTGCTGGCGTTTCTGCTGCTGGCGGTACACTGGTTCAACCCGGTGCTGTGGGCGGCGTATATCCTGCTGGGGCGGGACATGGAGAACGCCTGCGACGAGCGGGTGCTGCGGGGGCTGGACGCCCCGGGCCGGGCGGCCTACTCCCGGGCGCTGGTGGCCTGCGCCGTGCGGGAGCGCCCGGCGGCGGTGTGTCCGCTGGCCTTCGGCGAGACGGCGGTGAAGGAAAGGGTGAAAAACGCTTTGCACTATAAGAAACCGGCCATCTGGGCGGCGGTGCTGCTGGCTGTGGCGGCGGTGATCATCGCCGCGTGCTTCCTGACCAGCCCCGGCCGGCAGGAGGAGCCGGTGTCCAGCGGCGATTGGAATGCGGAGACGCTGTACGCCATGCGGACGCCCTATGCGGGCGACAACGCCGCCGTCAGCGGTATTTTGGGCGCTATCGGGCTGGACAAGATGGGCGAGGGCATATGGAGCTTCGTGCTGCGGCTGGATACCGAGCAGACGCACTACGGCCTGACGCTGTGCTACACCAGCGAGTATGAGACGGTGGCGGGAACGGGCAGAGCGTGGACCCAGCAGCTGAAGGCCGGCAGCTATCTGGCCATGGCGCTTATCGACAATCTGGAATGGGTGGCGTGGCAGGTAGACGGCGCGGGGCTGGGCAGGGTGTCCGACGACGGCGTCTACGACATCGCGGCGGCGCGGCAGAGCGTGGACGGTCTGCGGCAGCTGATCGATGCGCTGGAGGCCGATCTGGTCACCGGCACCGTGGGCGGCGGACGGCAGATCTATTACGGCCCCGCCAGCGTCACCCGTGACGACGGCGTGTCCGTCCGGCTGGCGGACGTGGCCTATCAGGGCGGCCAACTCACCGGCGAGCTGCGGGTCATCGTGCCGCCGGAGATGACGGCGCAGTACGAGGGCGAGGGCGGCGCGGCCGCCATGCTGCAGGAGTTCGGACTCATCACGCAGGTGGACGACGGCGAGACGCAGCGCACCGGCGGCGACGTCCGGGTGGAGAGCGGCGCGGACGGCCTGACGCTGTACCAGTCATTTGCCATGACCGTCGAGGTGCCGGATAGCCAGGGCTTCACGGTGCGGTTCTGGGCCGGGGGCACAGGCCCTGTGACGGCGCATTTCACCGCCGCAGGCCCGGCGTATCAGGAGATCACGCCGTGGCCCTCCGAGGGCGAGAACGACCCGGTGAGCATCGACCCGGCGGACTACGGCATCGTGTACGATACGGCGCACATGCCGGACTGGGAGAGGTGCCCGCTGAGCTATCTGTGCGCCTACTATCTGGGGGCGGACGGCGCGTACAGCGAGGGCGCCCTTGATACGCTGGCCCAGCGGTACCGGCAGGCGCCCAACACGGTGGGGAGCTATCTGAGCAAGCTGGCGGCCAAGTATGAGGGCACGGATCAGCAGCTCCTGACGGCCATCCGGTCGGCTGCCGGGAGCCGGTACGATGTGGAGCCGGCGGTGGACGTGCAGAGCAGCGCCGCCGCGGCGCTGGACGAGCGGGTGGCGGAGACGGTGAAGGGCTACTTCCTCATGCGGGCCAACGCCATCGCGGACAACACCGTGGGCACAGCCTACTGCGTGGAGAAGCTGCGGCATGATGCCGTGAGCCGCGCGCAGGCCGCCGTGTGGCCCTATGTGGCCGTCGATGACCTCCGGGCCGTACACATCACGGTGGACGTGACGGAGGTGCGGGCGCTGGAGGACGGCGGCACGCGGCTGATGCTGACGGAGACCACCATGCTGGATTACGGCACGGGCAGCGACCAGTACGGTTGGGGCACCACCCATCAGCTGGAGATACACGAGGATCGTGCGGAGGCGCCTCGGGTGACGTGGGACGCCTACGACGAACACGATCTGGGCGACGGCTATGTCTCGCAGGATCAGCGGGAGGATGTGTCGGCGGCCATCAGCGGTATGGCCATCAGCAATCCGTGGACGGGCGTTGTCACGGACACCCGGACGGAGCAGGCGGGCGGCAACGAGTTCCGGGCCATCTGCATTGCCGGGCGCTGGTACGGCGGCACGGCGCGGGAGTTCCCCCAGCTGGAGACGATACAGGTCAATGATCTGGTGAGCGTGCGGAACTACGCGGCGGCGGGCGGCGATTTTGAGCCGTTGTACTGCTTGGAGGTGCTGGAGCGGGGCAGCGGCGGCAAGACCACGGAGGTGTTCCGCACCGCCGACGGGCTGGAGCTGCAGTTCACCTATGTCGGCAGCGTGGAGACGGGCGGGGACGGCCCGGCCATCTATACGCTGCTGCCGGGGGCGGAGCTGTCGGTGCTGGCCCTGCCGGAGGGAGGCTCGCAGTATGTGCTGTACAGCGCCGGCGGCAGCATCCGGGAGGTGCTGACGGAGGGCGCGGTCATCCCGTTGACGGAGCAGGACGGCGGCGTGGGCGCCGAGTCCGCCTACGCGGTGATGTTCGCGTGGTGACGAAAAAGAGGGAGGTCTGCCGCAACAGACCTCCCTCTTTCGGGTGTATCATTTTGCGCTGCATTGTGGTACAATGTCAGGGAAAACGGCGGAGACGCCGGAACAGGAGGAGACGATACCATGGAGCAGCTGTACGAAAAGGCGCTGGAAAGCGCGGACTATATCCGCTCGCACACCGCGGCGCGGCCGAAGATCGCGGTGGTGCTGGGCTCCGGACTGGGCAATCTCACCGCCGCCTTCACGGAGACGGAGGAGCTGCCCTACCGGGACATCCCACATTTCCCGGTGTCCACGGTGGTGGGGCACAGGGGCGCGCTGCTGACGGGGCGGCTGGGACAGCGGGAGGTGTATGCGCTGGAGGGGCGCTTTCACTTCTACGAGGGCTACACCATGAAGGAGGTCTGCTACCCCTTTTATACCCTGAAGCTGCTGGGGGTGGAGCAGGTGATCCTGACCAACGCCGCCGGGGGCGTGAACCGCAGCTTCGCACCGGGTACGCTGATGCTCCTTACCGATTTCATCAATATGATGGGCACGAATCCCCTGATCGGGCCCAACGATGAGCGGTTCGGGCCGCGTTTCCCGGACATGACCGAGGTGTTCGACCCCGGCCTGCGGGCGCTGGCCGGACAGACCGCCGATGAGCTGGGCATCGCCTACCGGGAGGGCGTCTATCTGGGGTTCATGGGGCCGTGCTACGAGACGGCGGCGGAGATACGGGCCTTTGCGGCCATGGGCGCCGACGCCGTGGGCATGAGCACCGTGCCGGACGCCATGGTGTGCAGCTATCTGGGCATGAAGGTGCTGGCGGTCAGCTGCATCACCAACATGGCCACGGGGATCCAGGCGGTGAAGCACAGCCATGCCCGGGTAGTGGAGATCGCCAACCGGACAGGGGATACTCTGTGCCGCTGGCTGGGCGAGGTCATACGGCGTATGTGAGGTGAGACGGCACGCGGATTTGAATCGCCGTGGGGCGGTCTTGCGTCGTGTTGACCGATGCCGGGAAGTGTTGGAAATACAGGGCTTGCAGGAAATCATGCTGTTAAATGCTGACAAGTTGTATTATCAGATTTTGAAGCCATAAGGCTAAAAATAAGGCTAAATTTTGTGGCCGTGCGGAATGTACCTGTGCCTTTAGCTCAGAAAATGCGGTGGACGGATGACTCACCCTTACCGAAAAGCCGTGGATGCTTTTGCGTTATACCCATTCATACCGAGGAAGAACCTCCGATCCCTTGTGCTACAAGGAATTGGAGGTTCTTCTTGTGATAGTGCGTTTTAGTATATGCCGGGATGTTTTGCACAGATGTCGGAAAGCCGAGCAAAACACTTGCTGACAGAGACGGTTTTCTTCAAATTGAATGATTTTTCAACGTATGCTAAAATATCTGTAACCTTTCTGCGTTTTTTGCGAGTAGATAGATGATGGATATTTCCCTTAAAGGAAAGGAGCAAGGTATGAAGGATGATAGAATAGTCGATCTTTATTGGATAAGGTCGGAAGACGCCATTACCGAGACATCAATCAAATATGGGAAATATTGTTACGGCATTGCCTACAACATTCTCGCGGATGCAGAGGATGCAGAGGAGAGTGTCAACGATACATACTTTGACGCATGGAATACTATGCCTCCGCACCGCCCGTCCGCGTTATCTGCGTTTTTGGGAAAACTGACCCGCCGCATCTCTATCGACCGGTGGAGAAAGCGTAGCGCAGCAAAGCGAGGCGGTGGGCTCGCCGCTGCTTTGGATGAGCTAAACGAATGCGTTCCCTCCCATGAAAACGTTGAACAGGATGTCCTTGCCGCTGATCTGGAAAAGAGGATCAACACATTTGTCAACGATCTACCCACCGCAGAGCGGCGTGTGTTTCTCTGCCGGTACTGGTATCTGGATTCTATTTCCGCGATATGCGAGCAGTTTGGCTATTCTCAAAGTAAAGTAAAGGTCATGCTTCATCGGACTCGTAAGGCGCTGCATAATTGTCTGGTAAGTGAGGAGTATGTGTTATGAACAGCAATCAACTGATAGATGCCATCGGCGCGGTGAATGATGCCGCTGTATTGGACGCAAAAGCTTTTCACTATAGGGGAGATGCTGCTGCTGCGAGACCGCGATTCAGAAAAATGACAGTGGGTGTTGCCGCTGTGCTGGCCGTCCTTCTGTGCATTGTCGCCGTCGCCTTTGCCGTGGATCAGGAGTTCCGTGCAGCAGTCCTGTCCTTCTTTCATATCTCCGCAGAGGATCATGTGGAACGCGTTCCGGTAGAGGATCAACCCCTCACAGGCGATGACGCGGCTGGGAAAAATATCACCGTCACAAGAGTGCGTGTTCCCAACAACGGTCACGCCGCAAATGGGTTATTTGCGATCTGCTCCGATGAGATCGAGTACAAACAAGGGAGTCACTACGATTTGTATAAGCAGGAGGGCGGTGAGCTGGTCAAACTCGAGCTGCAAAGCACCCGCAGAGACTTTTCGTACAACGGAACGGCTTACGGTGTATATCTGGAGTGGGCGGAGGATAAAGAGGGGCGCTGTGCTCTCGGCTATGTGGAGCTTTCCGACAGCGTGACGGGTCAATATGCGGTGCTGCAATTTGTACCCGGCACGGGCGAAAAGCTACTCCTGCTTCTGGATGGTAAATATCCCGTTATCATCGACCTGTATGAGGATGGCGTGCAGGAGCTGATTCCCGCCGCAGTAATGGATGAACTGCCGTTCCTCAAAGCTGTTCATATAACGCGTGATGGTAAATACCTCCTTTTGAATGCAGGAAGGTATTACTGTGCAGCGATCGGTACGGAACCGCTCACCTGCCTTGATGAACTGTGCGGTGCGGCACTGACTGGGTGCAGCTACATCGGTGAAGGCATCTTTTCCTGCCATTCGCTGACCGGCGGCGCGGTGGATGAGGCAGACCTTGCGGCGTATGTACGTGGAGAGACACCTGCATCGCCGATAGACTTCGGCATGATTACAACGTGGAACGTTGACGTCCGGCGGCAGGCGGCCGGCGTCGTTGGCAGCACGGCGGCCACGGCGTTCACAAACCCTGATGTCCTCTGGCATGGCACCGAACGAACGGAGCCATTTTCACCCGGACTGGTATATGTGCCGCACGATGAAGGTGCATATATGCTGGAGGTGGACGGAGAACGCCATATCTATGTCGTTGATCTGCGAAGCGGAGAGCGGAATATGATAGAGGGAGCTTTGTGGCCCGATGTAGATTGGCCATATGCGGAACTTGTGGGCAGCCCGGAGGGCGATAAGCTTGCACTTATCCAGCGGGACGCTACCAATGGCAGCCTGTGCCACCTGTCCGTCATAGATTTCAAAAAGATGCGGCTCTTCACAATAGAACGCGATACGAAAGAAGTCGGAAATGAGCATTATGCGGACTGGTTTGATAACGACACCATCATGGTGGACAACAATGTAACCGATGAGACGGGGCACAACACCGGCGACAGCTGGTATTATCTGTACAGGATCTATTAGTAGATAGAAGGGAGGGTGTAGAGAAGTTCCCTAATGCTGCGGGAAATTTTTCTCGCGGCATTTTCCACCTGCACGCCGCTTTGCCGCCGTGCTATGATGTGCCTGTACTTAAGGCATCAAGCATTTAGGTCGGAGCAGAGCAGGCACGGGTGGAAGGCTATCAACAGCTTTTCGCTCTGACTAAGAACCCGAAGTATGTCAAAATGCGCCTCCCGAAAAACGGGCGGCCATCAGAATTGAACAATACTGCAAACGCAGGAAGGATCGTATGAAGCCGAAACGGCAGGAAGATTCTTCCTGCGTTTTTGCTTACCGTTTTGTCGCGGCACTTGCCACCGCCGCGATACCGCAGGAAAAGAAAGAGTGCCGAAATCAATTCGGCGCAGATCAGGAAAAAGGAGCTTTGTAAAAAGCCGTTGGGACGATACGGCAGGAAAATCGTCAAGGGAGAGGCAAGCTCCCGCCCTGTATGCCGCAGTCAGAGTGCGGTGCCGGTCGTACGGGGTATCGTATATTCTCAGATCCGTCGCCGGGCGGATCACAGGACATCGGCGGAGCCTTCCGCAGCCGAGTTCAGCGGCCTGGTGTCCGCGGTTGCTCACACGAGCAGAGGTCAAAGACCTCCATACCGCAGCGTACTGACCTGGCACAAGTAAAGAGAGACAGACACACAGGCCGACCTCGGAAAGCACGCAATACCAAGCCTTCCCGTCTGCGGCAGTCTATCAGTTTTGCGGAGATACGCCGGAAATGGCTCTCCTTGCCAACGGGTGAAGTACGTCCATCTGAACACAACTACGATTACAAGGAGCTTTTTTATATGACCACAAAAGGCATTTACAACACCCTCGTTACCCAGTTGGACAAGCTGGCGCGGCACAACCGACAGGGCAGCTTCCGCACGAAGGATCGCTACTACGAGGCGGTCAAGCGTTTCTGCGCCTACCTCGCCGCCCACTACCATCTGCAAAAGCTGGAGAACATCAGCGGCAAGCATCTGGTGAGCTATGTTCTCTATTTGCAGGCGCAGGGCAAGGCGGCCAGCACCATCAAGACCGACCTCTCCGCCATTCGCTTCTTCCATGACAAGATGTCTCATCCACGTTATACGCTGCCGGACAACGAAGAACTGGGCGTCGCCTTGGAACGCCGCCGCTTCGGGCAGCAGGATCGCACATGGACGAACCCGGAGTTCGGCAAGCTGATCGGCCGCGCCATGGCGGAGGAGCGGGAGAACTACATCCTTGCCTTGTATCTGGCCCGCTACGCCGGTCTGCGCATCCATGAGTGCTTCCGCATGGACACCGCCGCGGCGGAGCGTGCGCTGCGTGAAAATGCCCTCACCGTAAAGGGCAAGGGCGGCAAAATCCGTATCGTTCCCATCGAGGACGACCGCATCACGATGATGCTGCAACGGCTGCTGGAGAAGACGGAACGCGGCCACAAGCTGTTGGTGCAAGATGGCGTTCCCACTGACCGGGCCATCAACGGCATGCAGCAGTTCATCCTCCGCCACCGTGACACTATCTGTGACCCCACCGCACCGGACAAGCGCATTATCTTCCATGGACTGCGCCATACCTACGCCGCCGAAAAGTACACATCCCTCGTCGATGGCGGCATGACACCCTTGGACGCCCATTTCACCGTATCCCGGCTGTTGGGACACGAGCGGCCCGACGTGACGAACATCTATCTGGCGTCCGTGAAGGGAGGGACTGCCCGTGGAGAATAAGTATCGCGACCTACATGACCTCCCCATGACACTGCGGGTGGAGGATTTGATGCCTATCCTCGGCATCGGCCGCAACACCGCCTACGAACTGATCCGCAGCGGACGGATACGGAGCGACCGTATCGGTAGGCAGATACGCATTCCGAGAGAGGCACTGTTGGAGTTTCTGCGGAAGTAAACCTCTTCGTCGCAGAAATAAAACTTGCACAACAGCCGCGCGGGATATATCATGGAGATGGTACATTCCGTGCGGCGGAAAGGAGCGTATATGCCGCGTACAAAAACAGGAAAAGGAGCCGGCGGCGCCGGCTCCATCAGAAAAATCACAACAACAAGGAACGGAAAAACCTATACCTACTGGCAGGGCCGCTATACAGAGGGTTTCGACCCCGGCACAGGCAAGCAGATCCAGCGCAGCATCACCGGAAAGACGCAGAAAGAAGTGGCGCAGAAGCTGAAGCAGGTAACGCTGGATATTGACAACGGCGTGTATCATGCGCCGTGCAAGCTGACATTGGCACAATGGCTGGAGATATGGTCAAAGACCTACTTGGGCGGCGTGAAGCCCAGAACGGCACATATCTACAAATCCGATATCAGGCTGCACATTCTGCCTGCGCTGGGAGCGGTGCGGTTGGAGGCATTGAGTGCACCGATGATACAGGCCTTTTACAACGCGATGGGAGAGCCGTCCGAGCAGAATCCGGAGGGCCTTTCCGCGAAAACGGTGAAGAATGTCCATGGCGTTCTCCACAAAGCGCTTCAACAAGCGGTGCTGATCGGCTATCTGCGATACAACCCTGCCGATGCCTGTATCCTGCCGCGGATAGAGCGTAAGAAGATCAAGCCCTTTGATGACGCGCAGATCACCGCGTTTCTGACCGCTATACAGGGAAACCGCTTTGAAACACTGTTTATCCTGACACTGTTCACCGGTATGCGTGAGGGCGAGGTATTGGGCCTGACGTGGGACTGCGTCAACTTTCATACAGGTATCATCTCTGTGGAAAAGCAAATGCAGCTGCATCAGGACAAGGGGAGCAAGGGCTATGAGCTTGTTTCTCCAAAGAATGGCCGAAGCCGTACCATCGCCGCGGCGCAGACTGTCCTTGCCCGGTTGCAGCAGCAGCGCCGATGGCAAATGCAGCAGAAGCTTCTGTTGGGCAGTGACTGGCAAAATCCGGAGGGTCTGGTCTTTACCAACGAGTTCGGTACACACCTGACGAAGCCGACAGTCTACCGCGAGTACAAGCGCATCGTCGCGGCCATCGGTTGTCTCAACGCCCGTTTTCACGACCTGCGTCACTCCTACGCAGTTGCCGCGATCCGCGCCGGGAGATGACATCAAGACCGTGCAGGGTAATCTGGGCCACGCCACTGCCGCCTTCACATTGGACGTGTATGGCCATGTGACGAAGCAAATGAAGCGCGAAAGCGCCGACCGCATGGAGCGTTTTATCCGCACAGTTTCCGCCGGTTGACCCCATAAGGCTAAAAA